>OMKS01000040.1_pt1 | contig 94733 bp, 97 predicted proteins | sample 1674721 | NCBI WGS metagenome assembly OMKS01 (sample SAMN06264996, study PRJEB25208) | sediment metagenome | isolation source: hot spring sediment | place: USA: California | collected 2014-09-02 | reverse complement strand
AGCCCCTGGACCTCTTGATACGTTGTTGCTTCCATCCGAAACCTCCTTTGGTTCATGGGCTTCGCCCCGGCGGGCGGTCCGTCCGCACCGCAGTCTCAGGGCGTTAACTCGTGAATGAATGAAGGCTTCGGTGGCCCGAAACATCAAGGCGTTTCTCCGTAAACGCCTCAGATTCTTCGACTTGCGCCACATGCGCCGCCCCGCCGTCGGAATCGGGGGCGAGTCGGCGTCCGTTTCGATGGCGCATGTAACCCCGGGCCAGGATCGTTGCGATCTCCGATGTCACCTCTTCAAGCGAGGCTGGAACGTGTTCGTTGGCCTGCATCCGGTCCTCCTTTGCGGGAGGCCGCGGAAGGGACCGCAGTGGATGCCGCCTGGGCGGGATAAGACCAGCCGTCCAGAGGGGCCGTTGGAGCCCGCCCGACACCGCATGAGGGCGATGTCGTCGGCACCCACAACGGTCTCCGTTCTCACGGCCGATTCCGCTGTCTGGTAATCCGCTTTCGCCGGACCACTTGATCCGGCTTTCGTCGGATACCTACCGGAGGGGAGTTCGAAACGTCGAAGCGGGTGCCCGGATGCAACCGGGCTGTTAAACAAGGCGACTCGAAAAACGGAGAACGGGAGAATTCGGAGAGGACATTTTCGGTGAGCACGCGCAAACCCCACGGTTGCACCCGAACCCCGAGCGGTGAGCTTCGAAATGGAGAATCAAGAAGGATGTGCGAGGCGGCGTAAGTTGGCGTGGATGCGGTGAAAACGGCAAGACCCCGAGGGGATCAACCCACGGGGTCTTGCGTTAATAGGAACCGTCGAAATCGACGGATTGAATTCTGGCTCCCCGGGAGGGACTTGAACCCCCAACCTAGTGGTTAACAGCCACCCGCTCTGCCGATTGAGCTACCGAGGAATGAAGTTCGTTCTATGATCATTGCCCGTGCTTGTCAAGAGGGAATAGCGCCGGATATTCAGTACGTAGAGCCAATAATCAATGAGTTAGACGTGACTATAGAAAATCCTGGTTCGAACATGCCCGCAGGTGTCGTATTTCCGGATCAGGCAAGGTAAGTGAGAAACCTCTGATAGCGGGGGATCGTGCCTGTTGCGAGTTCCTGGATTTTTTTCTTCAGGGCCGCGGTAACCGCTCCCGGGGAGGTGAACTCACAGCCCTCGATGACCGTGATGGGCTGGACAGCCTTCAGCGTCCCGGAAAAGAAGGCCTCGTCGTACTGGCACAGGTCCTGCGGCAGGATGTGCGCCTCCTTCACGGGATATCCCATGTCGGCGAGCACCTCCATGATGAGCATGCGGGTGATGCCGGGAAGCACGTTCTCCTCTGTGGGGGTCTCCACGTGGGAGCCCTTCACGAGGAAGATGTTCGAGGTGGGGCCTTCGGCGATGAACCCGTTGGTGTCGAGCATGAGGGCTTCTTCGAAGCCCTTTCTCCGAACCTCGGTCCTGGCGAGGTAGCCGTTCACGTAGTTGCCCACCACCTTGGCGTGCACCGCCGCTGTCTGCGGGTGGAGCTTCCGGTACTGGGAGATGCCCACGGAAACCGGCTTCCAGAAATCCCTCTGATTCACACCGATAGCGGTATAATCCAGGCAGAAGATGGCTACAGACACCTGGTGAGGTGCGTGGTTGCCCAGCTCCAGATCGGTGTAGTAGGCATAGAATTTCGCCAGGCCGTTGGTGACGGAATTCTTCCTCGCGGTCTGGATGAGGGCGTCCCTGATCGTCTCTCTGCTGTAGGGAATCGTCAGGTAGGTCCTCTGGGCGCTGGAGAAGAACCGGTCCACGTGCTCCTCCAGGCAGAGCATGGCAGGCCCGGAGTCTGCATCGATGATGGAGAGAACCTCGAAGATGGCAGACGCCCGGCTGAAACTGTGGGAAAGGATGGGGACAGTGGCCTGCTCAGAGTCGGCGAACGAGCCGTCGATCCACGCGACGATGGGGGTTTTCATAGGGCTATCCCTATACGGCGTTTTGTCCTGTGTCAATGGCGAGCTTGCCCGGAGAGAACAGCGGATGAATGGACTGTTCATTCTCGCGCAGCATGGAACCGGATACCGTGTACCCCTTTGGTATCATGAGAATGAGGGAAGATCTCCAATCCTGGCCATGCATGTTCGCTTGACAAAGAATCCACGATGCAATAGTAGCTTGGGCTACTACCATGGAAAAATTGCGTACATTCGGAGAAATCAGGATCATACCCGAGACCATCGGTGAAGCAGGCCTCGAGCGTGATGTCAGCATCTGTCCCGAAGTGGTTCAGGGGGTTCTCGACAACACTGATCTCTCGGTCACTGATCCTTTCCACGTGCATTTCGTAATAGAGAAGTTCATTGAACGGATACACGTATCAGTGGATGTCATCGGTTCTGTCCATACGCTCTGCTCCCGGTGCCTGGCCCCCATGACACAGGATGTGAATCTTCACCTGAACAGCGATTACCTGTCGGCTGCATCAGACATGCAGGGAAACCTGGAGGCTCAGCGGCAGGCACGGGAGACAGGGTATTACCGCAAGGAGATACAGCTTGGAGAATACATAGTTTCAGAACTCGTACTCTCTCTGCCCATCATCTATCTGTGCAGTCAGGACTGTAAGGGGCTGTGTTCGAACTGCGGCACGAGTCTCAACGAAGGTCCGTGTGCCTGCAGCCAGCAGTGGGATCCCAGATTTCAGAAACTCGCAGCATTGAAGAACAATATCAGGAGGTAGATACAATTCATGCCGTTACCAAAGAGGAGACATTCCAGCGCCCGTAGGGACAAGCGCAGGGCCAACGATGCCATCAGCGAGCCCGCAGTTTCCTTCTGCTCCAACTGCCAGGAGCCGAAGCCGCCCCACAAGATCTGCCCCAACTGCGGATACTATAAGGGCAGAGAGGTAATCAAGATCAAAGAATCCGAGTGATGCCGTATTGCCTGATCTTCCCAGGCCAGGGGACTCAGTTCACGGGCATGTCCCGGCAGCTCAGGCTGCATGGTGCCCTGAAGGATGACCTTGTCCGTCTTATGGAGCATGGCCCTGGGGAGGAGCTCGATCAGACCAGGAACGCTCAGCCGGCGATCCTCTCCGTGTGTCACGCGCTGTGGGAGCAGTCTGGATACACGAGCCCTGATGTTGTTATGGGACACAGCCTTGGTGAATATATGGCCCTGGTAGCAGCAGGGGCGCTGACCTTCGAGGAGGCCTTTGGACTCATCCTTCATCGGGCTGCATGTATGGAGGAAGCTCAACCCCATGGACTCGGAGGCATGGCTGCGGTCATGGGTCTTACGGCCGACGAGGTCCGTTCAATCCTCGATGGTGTGGAAGATGTCTGGGTTGCCAACAACAACGGGGCTTCTCAGGTGGTCATATCTGGCAGGCGGTCCTCGCTGCCGGATGCCATGTCGATATTGAAGGAACGGGGTGCAAAACGGGTGGTTCCCCTGAAGGTTGAGGTCGCCTCACACTGTCCGCTCATGGAACCCGCACAGAAGGCCCTGAGGGCATACCTCGAACAGGCCTCCATCACGAGCCCTGAAGCACGGGTCGTGTTCAATGCAACCGCCCGCGAAGCCAGTGAACCTGAAGCCATCAGAGATCTCCTCGCGGAGCAGCTGACCTCACCGCTCCTGTGGGAGGAATCGGTACGGCATGTTGTCGGAAGCGGGATAGAACGTTTTATTGAAATCGGGCCGAAATCGGTGCTCGCACCTCTTGTGAAGCGGATCGTACCCGAGGCGCAGGTGGAGGTGATCACAAGCCATGAACATTGACCTGCACGCACAGGTTGCCCTTGTCACGGGGGCCAGCCGGGGGATCGGCGCTGCCATCGCGAAGGTGCTCGGGTCTTCGGGCGCCCATGTGATCGTGAATTACCGGCAGCACCAGGTGGGGGCGCACGAGGTTGCCGAAAGCGTGATTGCCTCCGGAGGAAGTGCCGAGATCCTGGGCTTTGACGTGACCGATGAACAGGTGGTTGGCTCGTGCATCCATGACATTGTGCAGCGGCATGGAAAGATCGATATCCTGGTGAACAATGCCGGGATCTCCAAGGATGCCCTGCTCCTGAGGCTCAAGCCGGAAACGCTCGGTGAGATGCTGGATGTAAATCTCAAGGGTGCGTTTTTCTGCGCTTTTCACGCCGCTCGATCTATGATAAAGCAAAGACGGGGAAGAATCGTGACGATCTCTTCCATCGTGGGCCTCGGGGGGAATGCGGGGCAGAGCGCCTACTCGGCCACGAAAGCCGGGCTCATCGGCATGACGAAGAGCTTTGCAAAGGAACTGGCTCCCAGGGGGGTACTGGTGAATGCGGTAGCACCTGGTCTCATCGATACTGAAATGACCCGGTCTCTGGATCAGGACGCTCTTCGAAAAGCTATCCCCTTGAGCAGGATCGGAAGCCCCGAGGACGTGGCCGGCGTTGTTCTTTTTCTTTGTTCTGAACTCAGTTCGTATATTACAGGGCAGGTCCTTGTCGTGGATGGTGGATTATACGTGTGATTCGCCCAGGGACGCATAAACCATAAAGGAGGACGAATTTCATGGTTGATGTTCAACAGCGCGTCATTCAACTGATTGCTGAGCAGCTTGAGAAGGACATCTCCGAGGTGTTGCCGGAGATGTCCTTTGCCGATGATCTCGGTGCAGACTCCCTTGATTTGGTCGAGCTTATCATGACGGTCGAGGAAGAGTTTAACATCGAGATTCCCGACGAGGATGCCGAAAAGATAAAGCTCGTGAAGGATGCCATAGACTACGTTCGTTCAAAGATATGATGACGTAGATGAAACAGGTTGCAGTCACCGGTTTCGGTGTAGTCTCTCCCCTGGGGAGTGATATCCATTCATTCTGGGAACATCTGATCCATGGACGCTCTGGGATAACCTCCATTCCATCCTTCGAGGAGCTCCCGGTTCGTTTCGGCGGTCCTGCAAAAGGCTTCGATCCTTCAGTACATCTTTCAGGCAAGGAACTGCGTCATACCGACAGGTTCACCCAGATGGCCATATCCTGTGGTCTCGATGCATACCACCATGCAGGCCTCACACAGGATGCATACGCTCCTGAAAGGATCGGGGTTCTCGTTGGATCTGGAGCGGGGGGCGTTGCAAGCCTCGAGGAGCAGATTCTGAATTTCAATTCCCGCGGTCCCAGGCGGATTTCTCCGCTGACGGTCACCATGTTCATCGGGAACATGGCCTCCGGAGAGCTCGCGATCCGCATCGGCGCCCGTGGGCCAGGCATGGGTCTCGCGACGGCATGTGCAACGGGTGGGCATGCCATTGCTGTCGCACATCGTCTCATCCAGTGTGGGGATGCCGACTGTATGATCGCCGGCGGGGTGGAGGCATGCCTCACGCCCTTTGCACTGAGCGCATTTGCAGCGATGAAGGCGTTGTCCTCACGCAACGATGACCCAGCGAGGGCATCCCGTCCCTTTGACAGGGACCGGGATGGCTTTGTCATGTCGGAGGGGGGAGCCGTTCTCGTCTTTGAGGAGTATTCCCGCGCCCGAGAACGCGGGGCAACGATCTTCGCAGAGATCTGCGGGATCGGGATGAGCCAGGATGCCTATCACATCGTGGCCCCGGATCCCGAGGCAAAGGCGATTATCTATGCCATGGAGCGTGCCATCGGTGATGCCGGTGTTGCAAAGGAGGACATCGGGTACATCAATGCCCACGGAACCTCCACGCCGCTCAACGACAAGACAGAGACCTTTGCCATCAAGGAGGTTTTCGGATCACGTGCCTATGACATTCCCGTGAGTTCCACGAAATCCATGACAGGCCACCTCATCGGGGGCACGGCGAGCCTGGAGACGGTCATCTGCATCCTGGCGTTGAGAGCGGGGATGCTTCCGCCGACCATCAATCTCGACACTCCTGATCCGGAATGCGATCTCAACTATGTCCCCCATACCGCCATCGGGACGCAGACCTCCTACTGTCTGAACAACTCCTTCGGCTTCGGGGGACAGAATGTTGCCCTGGTGATTGGAAAGACTCCATGAAAATAGCTGTTTCATGCGACCATGGGGGGCTGCTTCTCAAGGGGCCGGTGAAAGAGAGCATTATTGCCCACGGACACGAAGCCCTCGATCTCGGGACCCACGGACCGGAATCGGTCGATTATCCCGATATGGCTGTGAAGGCCCTGGAACTCCTTGTCAGGGGTGCGTGCGACAGGGCTGTCCTGATCTGCGGAACCGGCATCGGGATGTCGATGTGTGCAAACCGGATGCCGGGGGTGCGTGGCGCCTTGTGCCATGATGGATACACGGCCCGTATGGCCCGCCTCCACAACGACGCCAACTGCCTCATCCTGGGCGGCCGGGTGCTCGGACCGGGAGTGGCACAGGACATCGTGGAACTCTGGCTGGCGACCCCCTTCGAGGGAGGGCGTCACCTGGAACGGGTCAGGAAGATCGAGAAGATACGAGAACAGACCACACAGGCATCGAAAGGGGAGAAGAGATCGACATGAACGATGAATCAATCCGCGCAACCGACCCGGAGATCTATGAAGCCATCCGGAACGAACTGAAAAGGCAGCAGAACAAGCTCGAACTCATCGCATCCGAGAACATCGTGAGCAAGGCCGTGCTCGAAGCCCAGGGATGCGTGATGACTAACAAGTATGCCGAGGGGTATCCTTCCAAGCGATACTACGGCGGGTGCGAGCATGTTGATATGGCAGAAGATTTTGCCATTGAACGCGCAAAGAAGCTTTTCGGTGCAGACCACGCGAACGTGCAGCCGCATTCAGGCTCCCAGGCGAATATGGCCGTCTATTTCTCGATCCTGGATGTGGGGGACACGTATCTGGGTATGAGTCTGCCCCATGGAGGACACCTCTCCATGGGTTCTCCCGTGAATTTTTCCGGCAAGCTCTACAACGTGATTCCCTACGGGGTAAGAAAAGACACGCACCGCATCGACTATGACGAGGTCAGGGATCTGGCGAAAAAACACACTCCGAAGCTCATCATTGCCGGTGCCAGTGCCTATCCGCGAATTATCGACTATCAGGTCTTCAAGGAGATCGCAGATGAGGTCGGCGCCTATTTCATGGTGGACATGGCGCACATCGCCGGACTCGTGGCTGCAGGTCTCCACCCGAGCCCGGTGCCGTATGCAGACTTCGTCACCACCACGACCCACAAGACCCTCAGGGGCCCGCGGGGAGGGATGATCCTGTGCAGAGAGAAGCATGCAAAGACTCTGAATTCCCGGGTTTTCCCAGGCATGCAGGGTGGACCGCTGATGCACGTGATCGCCGCAAAGGCCGTTGCATTCAAGGAGGCCATGACGCCTGAGTTCGGAGAGTACCAGAACCAGGTCGTGCGCAACGCCAGGGCCCTTGCAGAGGAACTGATCGAACAGGGCTTTTCTCTGGTCTCCGGCGGGACCGACAACCATCTCATGCTCATCGATCTCACGAACAAGGACATCACGGGAAAAGACGCCGAGGCCTATCTCGACGACGCCTGGATCACGGTGAACAAGAACACCATCCCCTTTGAGACGAGAAGCCCGTTCGTCACCTCGGGCATCAGGATCGGGACACCGGCCCTGACCACGAGGGGAATGGGGGAGGACGAGATGCGACTGGTTGCTTCGTGTATCGCCCGGGTGATCGAAGCAAAGGGTGATCCTGCGGTCATCGAGAAGGTGCGCGGCGAGGTCGGACAACTCACCGCGAGGTTTCCCATCTACCAGGAGATGTGATGAATGAGGTGCCCAAGGTGTTCTGGACTTGAAGACAAGGTGATTCAGTCCAGGATCAGTCGGGATGGTGACTCAATCAGACGCAGGAGGGAGTGCATCACCTGTGGGTGCCGGTTCACCACCTACGAGACCATCGAGGATTTCTTCCCGGTGGTCATCAAGAAGGACGGCAGGAGAGAGCCATTCAACCCCGAGAAAGTGATCTCCGGTCTCACCAAGGCCTGTGAGAAGCGTCCCGTGAGTATGGAAACCATTGTCTCCATCAAAGATGCCATCGTGTCGGACATTCACTCCACCTGGGAAAAAGAGGTGCCGTCCTCCTACATCGGGGAGAAGATCATGGATGCTCTCCACGGGGTTGATCCCATTGCCTACGTGCGGTTTGCCTCGGTGTACCGGGAGTTCAAGGATGTCAGGGAGTTCATGCAGGAGATCAAGGGTCTCGGCAAGGCGAAGAAATGACCCCCGATGAGCGTTTCATGCAGGAAGCCATCTCCCTGGCACGTCAGGGACTCGGAAGAACGGCGCCGAACCCGCCGGTGGGTGCCGTTGTCGTCCGGGACGCCACAATCGTCGGCAGCGGGTACCACCCCAAGGCCGGCCAACCCCACGCAGAGATCCATGCCCTGCAGGCTTCCGGTCTAAAGGCAAAAGGCTCCACACTCTACGTCACCCTCGAACCCTGTAACCACTACGGCAGGACACCACCGTGCACCGATGCAATCATTGCCTCCGGCATCTCCCGCGTCGTTGTCGGCACCCCGGATCCCAACCCCGTTGTTGCCGGAAAGGGCATTGAGCGTCTCCGAGGAGAAGGGATCGAGGTGCTCGTCGGGGTTGAAGAAGCACGGGCACGAGAGCTCATCCGTTTCTACGAGACATGGATACGCTGCAATCGTCCCCATGTGATCCTGAAGGCCGCCATGAGTCTCGATGCACGAATTGCCACTGATCGAGGTGATTCCCGGTGGATCAGTTCCGAGGAGTCGCGGGCCTATGTCCATGAAATCAGGAACGAGGTGGACGGCATCCTCGTGGGCATCGGTACGGTAATCGCCGATGATCCTCAACTCACCTGCAGGATACCCGGAGGCAGAAACCCGGTGCGGGTCATCGTCGACCCGAAGCTCCGGATTCCTCCCGACGCCCGCTGTCTTGGTGAGGACACACTCCTGATCACCGCAAAGCCACCTGAGGGCCCGGGGAACATCACTGTGGGTGGTCCCCGCGTGAAGGTGATTCCTGCGGATCACCGGGGAAGAATTCCCTGGAAGGACATCTTTTCAACCCTGGGAGCGATGGGAATGCATGCGGTCCTTGTGGAAGGCGGAAGCGCCACATTCTCAAGCCTCATCCAGTCTTCTCTCGTGGATGAGGTTATGCTGTTCATCGCACCGAAGCTCTTTGGAGGAGGCATTCCCCTGGTGAACTGGGGTTCTCCGGAAAGCGTTGCGGATGCGCTGCCCCTTGTGATAACAGGGCTGAAGAGCCTGGGCAAGGACGTGCTCATCACTGCCCGCATGGGGGAATGAATGTTCACAGGGATCGTGGAAGCCATCGGCACACTCAGATCGGTACGCCCCTATCTCAAGGGGATCGCGCTTGATATCGAAAGCGGCCTTGACCTGAGTGATGATCGGGTGGGTGACAGCATTGCCGTGGACGGCGTCTGCCTGTCCATCACCGGTCTTGCGGGGAGTGTTTTCACGGCGACGGCATCCGCAGAGACGCTGTCACGATCCACGCTGGGGAAGATCAAGAGCGGGGCGCGACTGAACCTTGAGCGGGCCCTCACCCTCTCGTCACGCATCGGCGGCCATCTCGTGATGGGTCATGTGGACTGTGTGGGAACCCTGCAGGAGAAGATCCTGGTGGGAGAGTCCACCAAACTCCGTGTCGGGTTTGACAGGGCATACACCCACTACCTCATCGAAAAGGGCTCTGTGGCCATCGACGGGGTGTCGCTGACAATAAACGAAGTAGGGACCGATTCTTTCTGCGTCAATATCATTCCCATAACCATGACATCCACTTCCTTGACACTCAAGGGGCCCGGTGATAGGGTAAACCTCGAATTTGACCTCATAGGGAAATACATCGAGCGATTGCTGCACCGTGATAAAGACAGAAACCTTGAGGATCTCCTGAAGAATAAGGGTTATCTCTAGAGAGGAACGACAATGCCGACGAGCACCGTTGAACAGGCCCTGGAAGAACTCAGACAGGGCAGAATGATCATCTTGGTCGATGATGAAGACAGGGAGAATGAGGGAGATCTCACCATGGCGGCGGAGTTTATCACTCCCGAAGCCATCAATTTCATGGCACGTTTCGGAAGAGGGCTCATCTGCCTGGCCCTTGACCACGAGATTGCAGACAGGCTTGAACTTCCACCAATGGTTCGAGACAACACGAGCAAGTTTGGCACCGGATTCACGGTCACCATCGAGGCCAAGAAAGGGGTGACGACCGGCATTTCTGCCCACGACCGTGCCGTCACCATCCGCACGGCCATTTCTGAAGAGACGCAGCCGTATGACCTGGCCCGGCCGGGCCATGTCTTTCCCATCCGGGCGAGGGAAGGCGGGGTGCTCGTGAGGACCGGTCAGACCGAGGGGTCCGTTGACCTGTGCAGAATGGCAGGATTGAGACCCGGGGCCGTTATCTGCGAGATCATGAACGAAGACGGTACCATGGCCCGCAGGCCCCAGCTGGAGCTCTTCGCAAAGGAGCACGGACTCAAGATCTGCACCATTGCGGATATCATCGCCTACAGGATCAGGAACGAACGGCTGGTCAGGGAAGTGGTCCGGGCGGCACTGCCCACCCCCTATGGGAATTTCGAACTCATCGGGTTTGACAACGATATCGATCACAAGGAGCACATCGCACTGGTCAAGGGTGAGATCACTCCCGATGAACCTGTACTGGTGCGGGTGCATTCAGAATGTCTCACCGGAGATGTCCTGCTTTCCCTCAGGTGTGACTGCGGAGAGCAGCTCCACAGTGCCATGGAGATGATCGAGAAGGAAGGAAAGGGGATCATCGTCTACATGAGACAGGAGGGAAGGGGTATCGGCCTTATCAACAAGCTCAGGGCATACCATCTCCAGGATCACGGGAGAGACACCGTGGAGGCGAATATCGAACTCGGGTTTGCCCCAGACCTGAGGGATTACGGCATCGGCGCACAGATCCTGGTTTCTCTCGGTGTGCGCAAGATGAGGATGATGACCAACAACCCCAAGAAGATCATTGGCCTGGAAGGCTACGGGTTGGAGATCGTTGACAGGGTTTCCATCGAAATTCCCCCGACCAAGGAGAACCAGAAGTACCTGAAGACGAAGAAAGACAAGATGGGACACATTTTGGAGGTGGTATAGATGGCGCATGTCGTGGAAGGCAAGTTGTCCGGAAAAGGGAAGAAGGTCGCCATTGTTGCGAGCAGGTTCAACGATTTCATCACCTCCCGGCTCATCGAGGGAGCCCTGGATGCCCTGAACAGGCATCAGGTGCTGCAGGACGACATCACGATCTATCGGGTGCCCGGTTCCTTCGAGATTCCTCCCGTGGTCAAGAGACTCGCCGGGCTTGGTGTCTGTGATGGTATCATCGGGCTCGGCGCCGTGATCCGAGGATCCACACCACACTTCGATTACGTGGCATCCGAGGTGAGCAAGGGGATTGCCCAGGTGGCCATTGATGCCGCGTGCCCCGTGATCTTTGGGGTCCTCACCACCGATACCATCGAGCAGGCCATAGAACGGGCTGGGACAAAATCCGGGAACAAAGGGTTCGATGCAGCAATGGCCCTGCTCGAGATGATAGACCTCTATGCCCAGATGTGACGCGCAGCATGAGAATCAGGACTCGAGCGCGAGAAATTGCCCTTCAATACCTCTATCAGATCGATATCACCCATGCTCACACCGTGGAAACGCTTGAGGAATTTTTCACACACTTCGTCGATGACAAGGATGTCGTCCCCTATGCACGGGAGCTCGTGTCCGGGGTCTGCGATTCACTGGTTCTGATTGATTCCTTCATCGAGAAGGCCTCAGAGAACTGGAAGGTGAGCCGTATGTCCACCACGGACAGGAACATTCTCAGGATAGCCACCTATGAACTTGCATACAAGCCTGATATTCCGTACCGGGTTGCCATAAACGAGGCGATCGAGATGGCGAAGCGGTTCGGGTCTCCCCGATTCCCTGCCTTTGCAAACGGGGTTCTCGACAAGGTATGGAGTGAGGTCTCTGCCCGTGGAAGTACATGTTGAGACCAGGGACATCCTCGAAATGGACCCCGAGGTCTTGGGGCTGTGGTTCTTCAGTGATGAACGCCCCCTCAAGGGGTTGACCGGTCTCGTCGACTGGCGGCTCGAAGCCAAACTATCTCACCTGATCATGTCAGGCTTCCTCAGCGGAGACTATGGAGAAAAGACCCTGATGAGACCCGCCGGTGAACTCCCCCGGACAGCGCTGCTTTTCATCGGGTTGGGGGGCCTCAATGAACTCATCCCAGAGAGGGTCCGGAAAGCCGGTGAACTCATGGCTCGAACAGCCGTGCTCCTGTGCAGGGAAAGCCTCTGCGTATCACTGCCGGGAAGCGGTATTACGGGCATGAATATCGTGAGCTCTGCAGAGCATATGCTTGCAGGCTTTGCGCAAGAAATAGGAGAGAGGCGGTTCCTCCTGAAGGTCCACTGTGCGCCCGAGGATGTTGATGAGGCGGTCCTGGGCTTTCAGAAGACCAAGGTGTCCATGAAAACCTTTCTCCATACCAAGATCATTCAGGAGAAATCATGAGCGTGCTGATCATCGGGGCAGGAGATGTGGGTTTTACCATTGCCAAGCGCCTCACGGAAGAGGACATCGATGTCTACCTCGTTGAAAAGAATGAGGCAAAGGTTGCGAAACTCTCCCAGATGCTCGATGCCCAGGTGATCTGGGGCTCTGGATCGAGCCTGAGAACGCTCAAGAAGGCAAATATCAAGCACACGGAGATGCTCATCGCCGTTACGGACTCCGATGAGGTAAACCTGATTGCGAGCTACCTTGCCGGTTCGTTCGAAGACATTCCCACCAAGATCGTACGGATCCGCGGCAAGGATTACGATGCAGCCACCAGGATCTTCGAGAAGGATTACCTCGATATCGACCTCGTTATCAATCCTGAGCTCGAAGCAGCAAATACCATCGAAAACATTCTGGAAGTCCCGGGATCCCAGGATGCCATCAGGATCGCCGACGGCAGGGTGAGGCTCGGGGGATTCAAGGTGACCAACGGCTCACCGCTGATCAACAAGAATCTCATCGAGATCGGAAAGCTCTTCACCGGGGTCACCTTCCTGATTGCCGCCGTTCTCAGGCAGGGGACGTTGCTCATCCCCAAGGGAAAAGACCAGATCTTGGCCGGGGACCGGATTTACATCGTCCTCGACCAGGGTGATAACCGGGAGATACTTACCTGTATGGGCTCCTGCAGAAAGCCGACCCAGGCCGTCGTGATCTACGGGGGAAGCATCACCGGGGAGATCCTGGCCACGCGGCTCGAGAAGAAGAACATGAGTGTCAAGCTCATCGAGCACGATGAGAAGCGATGCCTCGAACTCAGTGAGATGCTCGCCAAGACAACAGTGCTCAACAGCCCCACCATGAACCGGGAACTCCTCGAGACCGAGCGGATCTCCCTCCAGGATGCCTTCATTGCGGTTTCCAACGACGAAGAGGCAAACATCCTCTCCTCCCTTCTGGCAAAGCGGATGGGAAATGGCCACGTGATAGCCCTGATCAATAACATCGATTACATCTCCCTGGTAAGTGATATCGGCGTGGATGCGGTCATCAACCCGAGGATGGCTGCCGTGGCAAAGATCATGCAGTTCATCCGGAAGGGGAAGATCTTTTCGGTCACGAGCCTGTCCGATGTCGAGGCAGAGGTCGTGGAAGTGGAGGCCATGGAAACCTCAGACCTGGTGGAAAGGCCGATCAAGGACCTCAAGTGGCCCAGAGATGCCATCATTGCAGGCATCATCCCCTTCGGCCAGTCCAAGGTGATCGTGCCCAGTGGAGACACGGTCATCAAGCCAGGGGACCGGGTTATCATCTTTGCCAAGAGGGGCGCCATGCCGTCTGTGGAAAAGATCCTGAGCGTGAAGCTCTCCTATTTCTAGGGTGCGATGAATACCCGGATCCTCATGAATCTGCTGGGCAAGAGCGTGCTCTTCTACTCCCTTGCCATGGTGCTGCCCCTTGCCGTCTCCTTTTCCTACGGGGATGACGATTTTTTTGCCCTTGCATGTGGCGTGGTTATCGGAACAGCCGTGGGCTTGACCCTGCTGCTCTCATCATTGAAGCCCACCGGGGAGCTGAGGCACCGCGAAGGATTTCTCTTTGTCACGCTGCTCTGGACCCTTGCGGGATTGCTCGGATCCATCCCCTTCTGGGTGAGCGGATATATCCCCTCATATGTGGATGCGCTTTTCGAGACCGTTTCCGGATTCACGACCACGGGGGCGTCCATCCTCACGGACATCGAAGTCCTGCCCCACGGGCTGCTCCTGTGGAGATCGCTCACCCAGTGGCTCGGGGGCATGGGCATCATCGTGCTCACCATCGCGATCCTGCCCTACCTCGGGGTCGGCGGCATGCAGATCTTCAAGGCAGAATCACCCGGCCCTTCCATCGACAAGCTCAAGCCGAGGATTACCGAGACGGCAAAACTGCTGTGGGGAATCTACGTGGGCTTCACCCTCGTGGAGGTCGTTCTCTTGATGTTCGGGGGGATGAATCTCTTCGAGGCAGTGTGCCACTCTTTCACCACCATGGCAACCGGTGGGTTCTCGCCGAAGAATGCGAGTATCGCCGCCTACAACAGCACCTACATAGATGGTGTGGTGACTGTCTTCATGCTCATCGCAGGAACGAACTTCGCCCTCCACTACGCGGCGCTCACGGGGAATGTCCGGCGCTACCTGGCAAGCCATGAGTTCAGGTGGTATATCAGTATCTACCTTCTCGGGTGTGTCTTCATCATGATCTCAGCCAGGGGCCTCTACGCTACACTGGGAGAGGAACTGCGGCATGTCGGCTTTCAGGTCTCCTCCATTCTCACCACCACCGGGTTTGCCACCCATGATTTTGCGATGTGGCCCATGGCTTCGCAGTTCATGCTGCTTCTCCTCATGATCATCGGGGGATGCGCCGGGTCCACGGGTGGTGGGATCAAGGTCCTCAGGCTCGGGATTCTCCTCAAGATGGCCCACAGGGAGATCAAGAAACTGGTTCACCCCCAGGCGATATTCACCATCAAGTGGGACACCACCCCGGTATCTCAAGAGACGCTCAATTCCATCGTGGGATTCGCTGTCTTTTTTGCCGCGCTGTTTCTCGGAGCATCCTTCATCATGGCCATGCTGAATCTTGATTTTACCACAGCGATCTCCTCGGTCATCGCCTGTATGAGCAATATCGGTCCAGGACTGTCCACGGTTGGGCCCACGGGAAACTATGCCCATATTCCTGATGCGGGCAAGCTGGTTCTCACCTTCTGCATGCTCGTGGGTCGCCTTGAGATCTATACCGTTTTCGTCGTGTTGAGTCCCGTATTCTGGCGCAGATAGCTCTCTATGAGTTGACGGTTCTTACATCGAGCGGTGGACTTTGGTGCAGCGGGATGTGCAGAGCGGTCTGGGAACGGTCTGGAACCTTCACCCGGTCATGGCTATTTCGTCAAACCTCGTATTATGGCCTCATCCAGGATGATCCCTTTCTGAACGCTGCCGGTGATATCCAGATCGTGTGCCCTCACAAGGGTCAGGTCGACGCTGTCGAGCTCGGAATTCCTGATCTGTATCTTTTCGATGGTGGATGCCAGGAATGAAGCGAGTCTTACGCTCGTATTGTTCAAGGTGGTGGTACTGAGACGGGAAAGGCCGAAATTTACCTCGCTCAGATCGCATCCATCCAGGGTGCAGTCCTGGATGAGGCAGAACAGGAGGTTCGCCTTTTTCAGGATCGATCCGGAGAGATTGAGATTCTTCAGTGTCGAGTTCAGGATGGACGAACCTGTGAGATTCGCCTTGGTGAGATCCTGGTTTGAGAGCGTCACCCTGATGAACCGGGCATCAAAGGCTTTGACCCCGGTCAGGGTACATGAGCTCAGATCCTGGTCTTTCAGGGTGATCTCCGAGAGGAACGCGGAGGAGAAGTTCGTGTATTTCAACTGAGCACCATCGAAAGTGGCCCTCTCAAGATGGGCCTCCTTGAAGTTCGCCCCGGTGAGATTTGAATTTCTGAGGTCTGAACCGCGGAGATTCGCTCCGCCGAGATCGAGATCAGAAAGGTCCAGGCCTCTGAGGTCCTTTCCCTCTACGGGAAGTCCTATGGAAACTGCTTCAAAGAGCTTTTCTCTGGTATAGAGTTCCATGAGGTTCACGCTCCTGAGAGGTATGCCTTTATCTCGGGTGTCATCACAAACTCTGACTCCGAGATATCACTGTTGTGAAGCGTAAACTGGGTTCTCACTTTTGTGTTCACGATCTCCCGTACTTCTTTCCCGACGAGAATTCTGGTACCCTGGTTTACAATGCCTTCGATGCAGATGGTGCCTGAAAACACCGTGGAAATCCTCTCCGTGATGTTCCGGATTTGTTCATCACACAGCCCCAGGGAATGCCGCAGCGTTTCCACAGCAGAGAGAATTTTCCTGAAAAGATCTTCCTGCTGGGCAGACAGTCGATTCTGCTCCTTGAGTGCCCGCAACTTTGCCAGTGATGACTGGAATTTGAGGAACGTATCGATCTTGTCGAGAATTTCCTGCTGAAGGCGCTCTCTCTCCTGGTAAAGTGCAGGGTTGTGTCCTATGCTGAGAGTTGTATCGCTCATGGCCGCCTCATGGCCGATGGTATGGCAATAGATCCACCCGTGTGAAGAGACGGTGCTGCCGGCAATCCATCCCGAAGGGCTTTTCACGATTACAGGACCTGCAGAGGTTACCTGACTGTTGCGGATGTAGTCTTCCACGACAATAGGCCCTCCTGCTTCAACCTGTGCGTCCTGAATGAATTTTACATGGATGGAATCTCTGGCAGAGATGTCCGCTTTTTCCTGTCCGAGTATACCGCCGAAGATTTTGATGGATCCGAGTGCATTGAGGACGACACGGCCGACACTCATGGCGATGGTGATATCTTCCCCGGCATGAATCTCGTAACCGTCGCCAACCTCTCCGTTGATGACCACCGAACCGTTGAATCTTATGTTCCCGACGGATGAATCCACCTTGTCCACCACATATACCGGCTCGACAGAGATGGTGGAGTCTGAAATGGCGACCATTCCGTCGATGCTGGAAAGAAGCCTCGTCCCGTCCTCAGATACTTCTATGTTTTTTCCCGACGGGAGCTTTGCAGGAGCTCCGATCTTTCCCAGGATCTCCTCTCCCTTGACGGATGTTCCGTTTGTTCCGGTTTCAGGGGGGATCAGTTCGCACAGGACATCACCCTTCTTCACGTTCTGGATGAGATTCATGTCCCGGATGTTGACCCTTCCTGAGAGATCTTCCTTGAGTCGTGCCTTTGCTCCCTCTGTGGAAAAGTGAAACCGTACCCCGCCGTCTTTCCCCTCACCGGGCTTTTCTCCCTTGGCGATGGTAACCCACCTGTTGAGCGTCTTTTCCTGTGCAACCTGATGGATGACTTCAGGAAACACCCCGTGGGTTATCCCTTCATTCCTGATTGCTTCAAAAAGATCACTCGGGCTGATGGAGCTGATTTCCACCGAGCGAGGGACGATTCTCATGGTTGCGATGAGATCGTCCTGAAGGAAGCTGAATTCAAGCGTGTACTCTTTTTCCACATCAGCTAGCTCGGATTCTCGACATCAAAACTTTACCGGGGTGCAGACAGCTATGACGCTGTGAACACAGGTATGGACGATAGCCTGAGGTATGGAATTTTCCTTGACGCCGAACAAGGGCTTGCTTAGGGTGCAAGAGGATCGAGGACAATGAAGGTTTCCGACATACGCTCATCATGTATCAAGGGATTTCTGGACGAGGCTGAGGGCATGAAGCTCCATGAGCTTGCCAGGGAGGCAGGCAGGTTCGGCCCTTGCCTGGAGATCGGAGGGTACTGCGGGAGATCCACGCTCTATCTCGGACTTGGATGCAGGCAGTCGGGGGGGGTGCTGTTCTCCATCGATCACCACCAGGGATCGGAAGAGCAGCAGCCGGGACAGGAATACTACGATCCTGAACTCTTCGACGAGAAAACGGGCCGGATCGATACCTTCTCCCTTTTCCGCAAGGCCATCCTCGATGCGGGGCTCGAAGAGACGGTGATACCCATCGTTGCCCCTTCTGAGCTGGTCGCGCGCAGCTGGTCAACTCCGCTGAGCATGGTTTTCATCGACGGAGGACACACCTATGCAGCCGCTTTTTCCGATTATACCGCGTGGTCCACGCATCTCCTGCCCGGCGGTATTCTCGCGATCCATGATGTGTTTCCTGATCCTGCCCAGGGAGGGCAGGCTCCCTACTACATCTACACGCTGGCACGGGACTCGGGGCTTTTTGTCGAGGAACCCATGGTCAAGACCCTGGGGATTCTGCGAAGGCTGAGAACCGGCCAAGTTCCAGACGATCTCAGGTCACGCCGGGATTGGTAGGGCATCGAGAGCCGGACTGTGTGTCCAGTGGAAGGACACCCGGCCGTTGAGCTGTTCAGACTTGATGAACCCGGATTCGTGGAATCCATGTAATACGTTGAACACGAACATCTCATCGCTGCCTGTTTTCTGGGAAATCGCCCGGGACATGAGAACCACGGGATCCATCCCCGATGAATACTCGCAGGATGTGTCCTCGATGATGTCTTCGGAGAGAATCCTGTAGACCAGGTTCATTCTGGCGCGCCCCTCTACCAGGAGCTGTTCATAGGGAGTGCAGGTCTTCTCCCGGTACCGTTGCTGGGTCTCCTGCCAGAGTTCTTCATGGAAGCGGTCGTACTCCTTCACGAAGGTTTCCATCTCCTCGGGTGAGAGCTTCGATGTTTTCACAATCGCATGGTTTGCATCGTAGAGATCCCAGTCGTGGCTCAGGATATCCAGGTCGTACCGGTTGATCTCCTCGTACACCGTGGTTCCCGGGAATGGGGCGAGGAGGTGATACCCATGGGCGATGTTCAGCTCGTGAGCGAACCGCTCGGTGTCCTTCAAGGTTTCCGGAGATTCTCCCGGGAGCCCGACCATGAAGGATGCGTGGGGGAGAATCCCCGCCTCTTTGCAGGCACGGACCGCAGCGCGGGCCTGATCCAGGGTGATGCCTTTTCGTGCGCGTTTGAGCATGTCGATATTCCCGGATTCGATACCAAAGCTGACACAGTCACACCCGGTCTCCCTCATGATTCTCAGTGTCTCGAGATCGACGGTGTTGACCCGGGCAAAGGCACTCCAGGTGAAATCGACGTTTCTGTTCCTGATTTCATAACACAGCTCTCGAACTCTGTTTTTGTTGGCGGTGAAGAGGTCATCGGCGACATTGATGCGTGAAAATCCCATGGATACGAGCTGTTCGATCTCGTCGACCACGAGTGCTGCGCTCCTGAACCGTCCCCTGTTCCCGACCATCTTTCTTCCCAGGCAGAAGACGCACTGGTTCGGGCAGCCCCGTGAGGTGATGATGCTCACGGGAAACCCCAGGGCCTGGTAGCGGGAGAGGGGCAGGAGGTGACGGGCCGGCAAAGGAATAGCGTCCAGATCGTGGATGAGTGGGCGTGCCTGGGTGATGAGTATCTCGCCATCCTTCCTGAAGGCGATGCCGGGGACAGTCTCCCATGAGGATCGTTCCTGAATGAGGGGGATCAGTTCCAGGAGCGTCTGTTCTCCCTCGCCAACCACGATGAGGTCGAGTTCGGGGTACGTGGTGAGCATGCCCTTGATATCAAAGGAGACATGAGGCCCCCCCATCATGGTGATGATGGATGGCCGGTGTCTCTTGACGGCCTGAATGATCCCGGCCGCCGTGAGGACATTCATGGTAACCGAGTTGGCACCGACTACATCCGGGTTGAAGGTATCGAGAATGGAAGCAAGCTTCTCGGGGGTGTATTTGCTGACAATGAAATCGAAGATGCGGACCTCTGCCCCGGCTGATTCACAGGCAGCAGCGACGTAGGAGAGCCCGAGTGGCGGTGAAGGGGCTTCTTCCAGGGGATAGGGTGTTGCGATCAAAGCAATTTTCATACGGATACTGCTCTCACTTTTCAGGACGTTTTATCGGGAAACATAACAGAGGTAAGCCATCCGAGGAGGGTGTTGCCCCGCAGCATATCTCTGTCGATCTCTTCGATATCATGAGCAAGTTTCATGGGGTTCGAAAACCAGTCGGCACGGGTTTTCAGGGGGATGTTCGGGTCGAGGGTTCTCACGGGTACGGCCGGGTTCCCTGCGGCGACGGTGTTGGGAGGGATATCCCTGATTACCACAGATCCTGCCCCGATGATGCTGTTCTCTCCAACGGTAACACCCTTGCACACGATAGCACCGTCTCCGATCCAGACATTGGTTCCTATCCTGACAGGGCCGGTTTTCCCGATGAAATCCAGTCGGTCATAGATCCCATGCCAGTCTGAATCGGTGATGTACACACCACTTGCCATCATGCAGCTGTCGCCGATAGTAATCTCCGTTGCGGAGCTGATCCGCAATCCCGGGCAGAGGAGGCAGTAGTTCCCGATCCTGATGGCACCCTCACCCGTGCTGCGTGACCAGACAGTCAGGCGAACACGGTGTTCGGGAGTAGTGATGACATTTGCATAGTCGCCCAGTTCAATAGGTTGGCCGAACACGTGTACGTGCCATGGCTTCATGAACGTGCAGCCCTTTCCCAGGTGTTCGAAGTGAGGCCTCAGGAAGTGTTCGACGTACCAGTCACGCACCTTCAGTTCGATCTTCTTGAGGTAATACGGTCTGTGGTCTCTTCTCAAGGAATCTATACCCTCATGTCTTTCGAATTCGAGTAGAACGCATCGTGGATACTGAACACCGGGTGGTGCTTTTTCAGGAACCGGTACATGTGAGATTTTGCACCTTGCCCTACTTCCCAGAAGGAGTGGTTGAACAGCTGGGATGCCGGGGTAATGTGGAACAGCGCATCGGTAGCCATCATCACCGCCGCATCGGTCCAGGTGAGTTTCTCCTCCGGCCAGATCACCATGTCCGGGAAGGTGAATCCACACCAGAAGGACCCGTCTTCATGCCTCCTGCCGAGAATCCATCCGAGGATGGTTCGGGCCAGGTCGGTCTGGCCCATTGCAGCGAGGGAAAGAATGAGTTCGGATGTTTCTGCCATCGTTACCCAGGGATTGTCCGATACGCACCGGCACCCGAGCCCGTCCACCATGAAGGTATTCCAGTATTTGTTCATGCGTTTCTTTGCATCCGCACCGGTAATCGCGCCGCAGAGCACCGGATAGAACCAGTCCATGGAATAGCGGGATTTCTCCTTGTTGAAGAGGTGCGGGCGATACCTGATGGCCTCACCCAGCCTTTGAAGAGCCGCCTGCCATCGTGGCCGTGCTTCTCCCAGGAGAAGAGCCAGGACAAGGGCACACTTGAGACTCATATAGATGGAGCTGCAGCCGGTGAGCAGTGCCATGGGATCGATCATCCCGTGAGGGTTTCTTGCCCAGTAGATTTCTCCTCCGGATGCCTGGAGGTTTACCGTAAAGTCGATTCCTTCACTGACCGTAGGCCAGATGTACTCGAGAAAATGTTTGTCCCGGGTAATCAGGTAGTAGTGAAAGATCCCCACAGCAATGTACGAGGACATGTTGCTCTCTCTCGTGAGGTCTTCCGGAGTGCCCTGGCGATAGGATGAATACCAGCTACCGTCATCGAGCTGGGTGGAGGCAAGCCATTCAAATGCACGCCTGGCTTCCTCGTAATACCCACCGATACTCAGACCGATGGCTGCCTCGACATGATCCCAGGGATCGGTTTTCCCCCCTTCGTGCCAGGGAATTTCTCCGGAATCCCTCTGCACCGAGGCAATGGATGCCGCAAGCTCATCTATGTCAAGGGGTGATGAAATCCTTCCGCCAGATAGATCACGTTCCATATTGATCACCTTTTTTCAGATAAAGTACGATGCTTTTTGCAATGAGCGGATTGAGAATCCTGTCGAGGAAACGGGTCAGCAGCGGCTTCTGCATGATGTCCCAAACAAGGAAGCGGTGGTAGAGTGCCACCAGGGGAGAAGCGTCATTCTTGTGGCCAACCAGACACTTGAGCCACCAGTACGGACTGTGCAGTGAATGCGCCCATCCCATCTCCAGGCAGGTGAAGCCGGCAGATTCCAGGAGCCCGATGACCTGACGCTTCCGGTAGATCCTGATGTGTCCGCCTTCCTCCGAGTGGTAGTCTTTCGACAACGCCCAGCAGATTCGTTCCGGCAGGTAGCGGGGGACACTCACCACGAGGGAACTCCCTTTTCTGAGAACCCGGGAGATCTCCCGGGCGGCCTTCTCATGATCGGGTACGTGTTCAAGCACCTCTGAGCAGATCACGATATCAAAGGTTTCATCGAGAAAGGGGAGCGAGGTGATGTCGCTCACGAAGATCATGCCGTTCCCTCCGCCATCCTCGCCGGTGTGCCGCATGATTTTGATGGTATTTTGTGCCTTCAGGGCATCATCCCGGCTCATATCGATGCCGACGACATCCACGCCCTTGAATCGAAAGGCTTCACTCAGGTGCCGACCTGCCCCGCATCCAGCGTCCAGGACCCGTGTTCCCGGTTTCAGATCGAGCCTTGAAAAATCAACCGTGAGCATCGATTGCCTCCCTGTACACATCAACAACCCTTTGTGCCGTCGCGTGCCAGGTGAAATGCTTCTTCACCCGTTCATATCCTGCCAGGGCAAGTCTCTCACGTTTATCGGGGTTGTCCAGGAGGTCAACAAGGGCCTGTTCAAGGGCGCGTGCATTACCGGGGGAAACGAGGACGCCGGCGTCACCAACTACCTCGGGAAGAGCTCCGCCAGTGGTGCTGATGACCGGGACTCTGCATGCCATCGCCTCTCCCGCTGGCAGGCCGAACCCTTCGTAGATCGAGGGGACGACGGCCAATGTGGCCCTGGCATAGTACTCGGCAAAGGCGGAATCTTCGATGCGGCCGGTGAAGGTGACATATGTGTGTGCTTTCAGGTCATAGACGAGTTTTTCTATGAAGCCGTCTTTCTTGGGTTGACCAATGACCGTGAGCGTGACGTTGCGGTGTCTTCGTATCGACGAGACAGCCTCGATGAGGTAGCGGAGTCCCTTCAGGGGAGTGTCCGCGCTGTTGGTGACCATGATGGTGTCTTCGCGCCGAGGTACGTCCGGCATCGGGTGAAAGATATCAGTATTGATTCCATTCGCCACCACCCGGAACCGGTGCGGTGGTATGGAGAATGCAGTGCTGATATCCTTCTTGGATGCTTCGGAAACCGTGATGATATGTGACAGCCTCCGGGAAACTCTTCCCTGCATGCCAAGGAACGAGTACCATCTCCTGACCTTCCATTTTCTCCAGAAGACCCTTTCGGAATCAATCTCGACATCGCGATCCACAGTAATGGGATGATGGATGGTGGCCACCGTCGGCAGGCCAAGGGCCTTGATTCCGAGGATGCCGTAGGCGAGACACTGGTTGTCGTGGAGGATGTCGTACTTGCGGAAGTTCGCCTTCATGAATCTGAAGGCTCGAATACTCGACGTCAGAGGTTCCGGGAACCCGCCGCTCGATACCCCCAGCCATTCCATGAGGTTGATCGGATTTTTGAGTTCCCTGATATGTGGAACCCTGAAGAGATCGTCCGGATTGTACAGATCAAGGCTTGGCAACTTGTGGAGCGCGATGCCATCATCCAGAGTGGGGTAGGGAGGTCCTGAAACCACCTCGACACGGTGACCGAGATCTCGAAGCGCTGTGCTGAGTCTCCTGATGTAGACGCCTTGCCCGCCGCTGGTCGGTTTGCCTCGGTAGGTAAACAGACAGATGCTGAGGGGATCACGTGTGTCTTTACGGGTACGCCCCCTCCCGCTGCTCGATCGAACTTTTCTCTCCAACGACATGGTACTGTAACGTCTCTCTTTCGATTGAAAATGAAGAATTCCCCAACCTCCGCAAAGCAGTTCGCAGCGGCAACGAAATATCTTACCAGCACTACATTCATTTATCAACGAAAATCCTCTGGAATCACCTGTGTGGAATAGGTGCCACAGACAGTCTCTTGTTCCTCACGGGTGTACAGGATCTGTTCTGTGGATGTTCTGTTCACAGCGCGGGAAAAGAAGTCATGCCAGGATGAAAACTGCGATGCGTTCAGGGTATACCCTCGAGATTTCCCCTGGGTCTGCACAATGACGTGAGCATCGCAGGCACAAAAGCCAGGATCTATCTGGAAGAGACTGAGGCGGTGTTCTGCGTGAAACGCCGTGTGATGAACCTACGGGCGTTTTCCGTGAAGTGAGCAGAGCTTGTCACAGAGCAGTGCCGTGAGCCTTTCCATCGTTTCTTCACTGGGACAGCAGGGTTGCTCGACTTTTCTGGAGAGGGTAACCGTCAGAGAGTAGGTTCTGAAGAACACGCGACACCTGCTGCAATGTTCCATGTGGAGGTTCAGCTCATGGATGAGTTCTTCGGAAAGGGTGTTATCGAGATACTCCTGGAAAAGTTTTGAGCAGAGCATACAGTTCATTCTTCAGCCCCCGAATACGAATACCTCCTGAAGTAATCGCCGAGGGCCCTGCGTAGAATAAGTCTCCCCCTGTGTAGCCGTGACTTTACCGCCGGGACGCTCAGATCAAGCGCCTGGGAGATTTCCTCGTTCTTGAAGCCTTCGACGTCTTTGAGAATGACGACCATTCTCATGGTATCAGGCAGTGAGTCTATCGATGTTCTCAGGATATCTTTGCTTTCCTCGGAAACCAGGATATCGTCGGAAAGGGATGACCAGTCGTACTCGGCAGCGGTTTCGTTCTCCAGATCTTCTGAAACCGTCTGCTCCGTGTACTTCCTTTCCTTACGCAGGTAACCATACGCTGCATTCATGGCAACCCGGTAGAGCCAGGTGGAGAAATAAGCATCGTGAGTCAGGGTGTGGATCTTGGAAAGGATGGTGAGGAAAACTTCCTGCATGATTTCTTCAGCGGCTGCTGCGTCTCTCGTGACATGCAGGGCGAGATTGTAGATCTTCTGTGAATACCGTTTCACAATCTCCTCCAGAGCATCCCTATCCCCTTTTTTTATCCTGCCCACGAGGATTTCATCACTGAGGTCTTTATTTTCCTTGCTCATTTAGATACCTGCTCTGACCCTATGGATTCAGCATCCTTCCATGTCAGGACGAGATTTCTCGCTGCGTGTACCTCATCCACCCGGGTCACCGGCGTTGACTGAGGCCTGTTCCGGACCGAGCCCGGCCCGCTCCGACACATCTCTGCGATTCTCTCCATGGCATCGGTAAACCGTTGAAGCTCCCTGAGCGGCTCGGTCTCCGTGGGTTCGATCATCAAGGCCCCGGGAACCACCAGGGGAAAGTGTACGGTGGGTGGATGAAACCCTGCATCCATAAGCATCTTTGCAATATCCATCGTCGTGATCCCGGCGTCTTTCTGTTTTCTGTCGCTCAGGACGAATTCGTGCAGCGTGGGCGTATCGTAGGGTAAATCGAAGGTTTCCCGGAGTTTTTTCTTGAGATAATTCGCGTTCAGGCAGGCCGTTGCTGCCGCCTTTCTGATACCATCGGGACCCACGGACAGGAGGTAGGTGAGGGCCTTGATGAGAACCCCGACATTTCCCAGAGTGCTGTGTACCATGCCGATGCTGTCGGGATAGTGTAGGGAGAGGTGGAAGAGCCCACTGGAATCTCTTTCAAGCCTCGGAACCGGGAGAAACCTCTCCAGAGTCTTCTTCACCAGTACGGGTCCGCCACCGGGACCACCGCCCCCATGGGGAGCGCCGAAGGTCTTGTGCAGGTTGACGTGCATGCAGTCGACTCCCATGTCTCCCGGTCTGGAGATTCCCATGATGGCATTGAGATTGGCGCCGTCCATGTAGAGGTACGATCCGTTCTCGTGCAGGATCGTAGCTATCCGTGAGATTTCCTGTTCGAAGATGCCCAGGGTGTTGGGATTGGTCAGCATGAGGGCGGCCACATCTCCGTCGAGATGTTTCTGAACAAGGGAGGCCGTGACGAATCCTTCCGGGCCCGAGGGGATGTTTTTTGTGATAAATCCGGCGATAGAGCACGAAGCCGGGTTTGTCCCGTGTGCCGTATCAGGAACGAGCACCGTGGTGCGGTCCTGTCCCACTGCCTTGACTGCCTTCTTGATGATCATCATCCCGGTGAGTTCTCCATGGGCGCCGGCTGCCGGCCACAGTGAACAGGCATCCATGCCGCAGATTTCCTGGAGAAATCCCGCCAGGGTATGGATGCTCGAAAGGATGATCTGCATCGCGCGCCTATCCGCTGGATGAATGGCTGCAAATCTGGAAAGGATTTCCTCGGAGATCTTCGGGTTGTGTTTCATGGTGCACGACCCCAGGGGGTACATGCCCTGGTCGATCCCGAAATTCAGGCGGGAGAGGCGGGTGAAATGGCGGATCGTCTCCACTTCCGAGATGTCCGGAAGAACGGGAAGGTGTTCTGCAGGTCTCAGATCATCGAGGTCACCGGCATCGAAGGGTTCAGGCACAAGCCGGGAGTTTTTTCCCTGGGAACTCAGCGTTATGAGCAGTGGTTCCCTGTGTTCGGGAAACGTGCTCACAGTCTCGTCAAAAGGCATCTGCAGTCCTCTTTCGTGTTCATTTCAGTCACGGTTACGAGCACCCCGTCAGAGATCTCGGGGTAGAACGATTCAATCCTGATGCCTGGAACAATCCCCTCCTGCTCGAGCCTTTCAAAGGTCTTTTCATCCATCCTGACGACGAACTCGTGGAAAAAAGGCCATGAGAACACGGTCTCCATGCCTTTTGCAGACAGCAGCTTTCTGAGGTATCGTGCACCGGATGCGCACTGGCTGGCGACCTTCCTGAGACCGATGGGTCCCATGGCACTCAGATAAAGGGCGGCTCTCAAGGCGCACAACCCCTGGTTTGTACAGATGTTGGACGTTGCCTTTTCCCTGCGTATGTGCTGTTCGCGCGTGGAAAGGGTCAGGCAGAACGCCTGTTTTCCGTTGTGATCATGCGTAAGCCCGACGATCCTGCCAGGCATTTTCCGGATATGGTCCCTCGTGGTACAGAAGAATCCCAGGAGTGGTCCACCCCCGCAGACAGGGTTGCCGAAAGACTGGGCTTCACCGATGACAAGGGTGCTCCCGTACGTGCCCGGTGGGCTCAATACTCCGAGCGAGACAGCATCGTTGATGACAACACCCCACAGTGCGAATCCCGTCGACATCCTTGAGATTTCCTCAATGGGTTCTATTACACCGAAATAATTAGGATTCTGGAAGAAGAAGGCCGCATCGCTTCCCAGGCTGCTTTTCAGGGAAGAGATATCCATGCTGCCCGTGGCGGGGTTAAAGGGGATTTCATGAACCTCAACGTCACCTACCTGCTGGAGATAGGTTCTCACGACAGCTCTGTAGGTTGGATTTGTCGCCCGACTTATGAGAATGCGACGGACGCCCTTGATGCGTAAGGACATCAGCGCGGCCTCGGCCAGTGCTGTGGCGCCGTCGTACAGGGAAGCGTTTGCCGCCTCCATGCCGGTGAGACTGGCCATCATGCTCTGATACTCGAAGATGGCCTGGAGTGTTCCCTGGCTGATCTCCGGCTGATAAGGGGTGTATGAGGTGACGAATTCCTGGCGGTGTGCAACGGCATCCACAAGAGCCGGAACGTAGTGCCGGTAGACTCCTCCGCCGGTGAAGAGGACGGCTTCTCTGGGCAGGGGGAAACGGGCGCGGAGCGTCTGCTCATCGTATGGTCCCTCCAGGGAGAGCGATCCCGCATACCGAAGCTCTTCCGGAATACAGGAAAAGAGCTCCTCTTCGGATCTGATACCGAGGAACGAGAGGATTGATTCACGCTCCTGGGGACTCAACGCAAGAAAGGGCATTCATTTTGCCTCTGCCTCGAGATAGTCCCGGTAGGCCTGTGCACCCATGAGATGGGCTGTTTCAGTGGGATCGTCCATGGCGATGAGCACCATCCATGCATCCCCGTAGCAGTCGGTGTTTATCATCTCAGGGCTCTGTTCCAGGGAGTCGTTCACCTCAATGATGGCTCCACTCACGGGGGAAAAGATCTCCGAGACCGCCTTGACAGACTCCACGGTGCCGATCTTTTCTCCGGGACGGACGCGGGTTCCCATTTTTTCGAGTTCGACAAAGACAATGTCGCCAAGTTCGCTCTGGGCATAGTCTGAAATGCCCACCCTCAGGGAGGTGTCTTCTCTTCTCCCCCACTCGTGATCTTTCGTGTACAGAAGGTCTTCTGGTATAACCATACGGCTCCTCACCTGATTACAGAAATATAAAATCTTACACTGTTCCTGCAACAAACGGGGGGGTTTTCACCCGAGCCCGGCACCGCCTCTCCCGGATAGAGACCGTAATCTCTTCTCCCTCGCGCACGGAGTTCTCAAGGTAACACAGAGCGATTCCAATGTCCAATATCGGTGAGATGCTTCCCGAGGAGACGTATCCGACCTGCTGATCGTCTTTTAGGCATGGACACCCATGACGGGGAACCCCCTTTTCGAGCATCTCGAGACCGGTGAGCCTCCTCGTGAGTCCGCCGGAAAGGACTGTTTCCAGGGCGTTTTTGCCCAGGAAATCCGCCTTTTTCATGTCCACGGCAAATCCGAGACCGGCTTCAAACGGGGTGATGGTGCTGTCTATGTCATTGCCATGGAGCGGATAGCCCATCTCGAGCCTGAGGGTATCCCTGGCACCGAGACCGCAGGGAGCAGCGCCCAGAGAGATCAGCGCGTTCCACAGCGGGACAACGGAGTGAGGATCCATGAAGATTTCGATGCCGCCAGCTCCGGTGTATCCTGTTTGTGAAACCATCAGTTTCCCGAACGCGCGGGAATCATACCGGGTAAAGGTGAAGGGATGGTGATCCCACTTGTCGATTTCAAGAACCCGAGAGAGGATTGTGTCTGCCTGCGGTCCCTGAAGGGCGAGCAGGGCAGTCTCGGAGCTGATATCAGAAAGCTCCGCCCCCTCACGGTTGTGCTGCTCCATCCAGGAGAAGACCTCGGCGGTGTTTGATGCGTTCACGCAGAGCAGGTATTCAACCCCTGAACGCACACAGTAGATGGTGAGGTCATCGATGATTCCTCCTGTTTCATTGAGCGCGAAGCCATAGCGTACCTTTCCCTGCTGTATGTCCGGGATTGAACGGGTGAGAATACGGTCAAGAAAGGGGACACTCTCTTTACCCTGTACTCGAATTTCTCCCATGTGGCTCACATCGAAGAGTCCTGCTCCTGAACGAGTGGCCAGGTGTTCCTGCTTGATGCCGGAGTACCACACGGGCATGTCCCAGCCATGAAAATCCACGATGCGGGCCTTGAGCTTCTGGTGTTCTGCATACAGAGGCGTTTTCATGGCGAACACTCAGGGGAAGAGCAGAGGAACAACAGGTTCTCCCGTTCTTTCCGTGGGCAGCTTCTGGTACGAGCCAACACCTTCATGATAGCGTCATCCCTTCTGAGAATGGTCATGTTTTCGCAGCGCGGTTTTTCTGGTGTCCCCGTGCCGCCACAAGGGTGTTCTCGAGCAGCATGGCCCTGGTCATGGGGCCTACACCACCTGGAACAGGGGTAATATATGAGGCGTGTTCCCGGGCCGCTTCGAAGGAGACGTCGCCCTTGAGGCCGGCTTCGGTACGGTTCATGCCGACGTCGATAACCACGGCTCCTTCCTTGATCCATTCCCCCTTGATCATCTCGGCCTTGCCGATGGCTGCAACCACGATATCTGCCGCCGCGATCTTCTGATCGAGGTTCCGTGTTCGTGAATGACAGATGGTCACCGTGGCGTGCTCCATCATCAACAGCAGTGCCATGGGTTTTCCCACGATGTTGCTCCTGCCGACAATCACGGCATCTTTTCCCTTTATCTCCACCGAGTGTTCCCTCAGCATGTACATCACCCCCGAGGGGGTGCAGGGCAGGATCGTCGGCTCTCCCACAAGGAGTCTGCCCATGTTGTAGGGGTGGAAGCCATCCACATCCTTTGCAGGATCAATGGTGAGCAGGACCTCCTGCGTGTCGATGTGGGCCGGCAAGGGAAGCTGCACGAGGATCCCATCCACCTCGCCATCTGCATTGAGCGTTTTGATCAGAGAGAGAACTTCTTCTGCTTCCGTGTGTTCAGGGAGGTGGTGATCGAAGGATCTGATACCCACCTGTGTGCAGTCGTTTTTCTTGGTGCGTACATAGATTGAGGAAGCTGGGTCGTCGCCCACGAGGATCACCGCCAGACCGGGAGCCCTGCCGTGTTGTGCAGCGAAGACACGGGTTTCCTGGGCGATCTGTTCCCTTTTCCGTGCTGAGAGTTCGTTTCCATTGAGAATAATCGCCACCGAGGCCTCCTTGGTTGTCTTAGCTCCGATAGACCCATTTGACATGGATCGGTCTGAAACTCACGGCGTGGGGGGTGGGAAGGATCATCTCCATGTCCACCACAAGCCAGGCATAGTCAGGCTTGAGTATCCGTAACTTTCCATCCGAGGGAGGGGAGCCCCATTCGGTATGTTTGTAACTCACATAGAGGATCACATCAAAGAACTCATTCGATTCACCCAGGGCGTATCCCTGCCGGAAGGCTTCCTCTGTAAGGTTGGCGCTTTCGATGAGCTGTTTCACATACTTTTTCTCTATCTGGACGACCGCATACCTGCCCACACCCTTTTCGGAATAACTGGTGAGCGTTCTGGTTTCAGCGCTCGAAACATAGATCGTGGTGAGTCCCCAGACGTTCTTGAGATACTGGGCCGAGATGAGCGCAGCTGATCTGCGGCCTCCAGCTGCCTGATGGTGCCAGCCGTAGTACTCGAAGAGCTTCTGCTGGAGGATTTCTGCGTACCTGTCACCCTTCTCGTAGAGGCTCTTGGAGATGTATCTGAGCTCCCTGCCGAGGCTCTCAGCCGCTTCTGCGATTGGCCAGTCTATCTTCACGTGGAAGTGCGTCAGTGCATATCTGTTTCGTTTCTTGTATCTGACCTCACGCTGAATGAGCAGACAATAATCGATATCCAAGAGCTGCTCGAGCAGTTCGAAAAAGGTGTCACGCTCGAAGAATCTCACCGCGGAGGAAAACGACCGGTGGAGCCTGAGATCCGGAACGAGGCTGATGGTTTCCTTGCGGATGCGGTTGTCTTCCGAGAATCGGATGTACTTCTGATGGACGTCCTCGATGGTGTCCTCGCAGAAAATGATGAAAAACGGTTGAGCTGTGGGAGATTCCTTGGAAAATTCCTTTTTCTTCGGCCTGAGATCACCTGATTCCACGAAAGGATAGGGAAGATTTTTTTCCTGGCAGGTCCTGTAGGGCTTTTCCAGGGCAAGAAATTTGAGCTTTTGCTCGAGCTCGTCACGCAGATATACGTAGATTGACCGCCTGATCTTTTCTGTGTGCCCAAGTTCAAATCTCGATCTCTTCTGCATGAGACGATCCACAACGAGTATCTACAAAAAAAGTCAGGGTTGAAGCAGATCGTAAGCCGGGTTCTGTCTCCTGAAGAAGGTTTCCCCGCTCCAGGCGGTAATCATTCCTCTAGGAGAGCAGTTGCCTGCTCCCTCAAGCGACCTACCCAGGGGCAGGACGGGCAATCCCATAGGCCCCTCTATTTGTCTTGCTCCGGGTGGGGTTTACCAAGCTTCCCCGGTCACCCGGGGAACTGGTGAGCTCTTACCTCACCGTTTCACCCTTACTGCCCGTGAAGAACAGCGGTTTGTTTTCTGTGGCACTTTCCCTGGGGTCACCCCCGGTCGCTGTTAGCGACCACCCGTGCCCTGTGGAGTCCGGACTTTCCTCTCGTGACCGCACATGCAGATCACCAGCGATTACCTGATCTCCTTCAACCCGCAACCATCCTCTCACACGAATGGACCGAATTCAAGCGTGAATTGATTTCTCCTCATCCCAGACCAGTCGGCAACAGTGACGCCGCCGGGTGATCCTCGTGATGCAGCCATCGTGATTACCGGTCTCTCGGGTGGTACCGGCTTCCAGGAGTGATTTGAGGTGTTCTGTTGAATGTCACAGACAAAGACAAACCGAAATCCCTCGAGGGGACGATCAGCATAGGTACTCAGCAGTCATTGCCTTGGTGCGGCATATGCTGTATAATGGCAACCATACAGGAGAGACTATGGGAGAGAGAAAGGCTATAAGAGAAGATACGCGCAAGCAGGATCGATTGTCTTTCTTCAACATGTACACCCACTCCTTTATCAGGGTCGCTGCATGTATACCCGGGATCAGGGTTTCTGATCCGCGGTTCAATGTTGAGAAGACCATTGAGCTCGTGCAGGAGGCATACTCACGCAAGGCTGTCATCGCGGTGTTTCCGGAGCTTGGACTATCAGGCTATTCCAATGACGACCTCTTTTTCCAGGAATCGCTCCTCCATGCCGTGCAGGAAGGACTAAAGACCCTGTTGCGCGAGACGGCTCACATCGACATGGTCATTGTCGTCGGTGCCCCGATTGTGGCGGTCAACGCCCTGTTCAATTGTGCTCTCATCATGCATGAAGGAAAGATTCTGGGCATCGCGGTGAAGAGTTACCTGCCCAATTATCGTGAATACTACGAGGCGAGATATTTCAAATCGGCTCGAGATCTTTTCTGTAACAGCATTGATCTGGCCGGACAATCCGCGATACCAATCGGGCCGGATCTGCTCTTCCAGGGCGAGAACATCCCGCACTTCAGATTCTTCGTGGAGATTTGTGAGGATCTCTGGGCCCCGATTCCACCCTCCAGTTATGCGGCGCTCTCCGGTGCAACCGTACTTGCAAACCTTTCAGCTTCGAACATCACCATGGGCAAGGATGACTATCGCCGTGAGCTTGCCTCCAACCAGTCGGCACGGTGTGTTTCGGCCTATGTCTACTCTGCCTGCGGACCCGGTGAATCCACAACTGATCTTGCCTGGGACGGCCACGGGATCATCGCCGAAAATGGAACCCTCCTCAGCGAGTCTTCCCGGTTCTCCTGGAGCCCGCAGGTGATCACTGCTGATATCGATCTGGAGCGTCTGGTGCAGGATCGGATGCGATTTACCACCTTCTGTCATGCAACGAGGAGTCATGCAGACCTCTGTGGGGCGTTCAGGACCGTTCCCGTGAAAGTGAGTATGCCGGGGGGGAGGATTTTGCCTGAAAGGGAGATACCGCGGTTTCCCTATGTGCCTCACGATCCTGCCATCAGGGAGAAACGCTGTTTTGAAATCTACAACATCCAGGTCCAGGGACTGGTAAAGAGAATGGAGTCTGCAGGGATCAAAAATCTGGTGATCGGGGTATCAGGAGGGCTCGATTCTACGCATGCCCTTATCGTGTGCGCGCGGGCCATGGACGCCCTCGGGCTTCCCAGGAGCAATATCAAGGCATACACCTTGCCCGGGTATGCCACCTCGAAAAAGACCTATGCAAATGCCACGGCGCTCATGCATGCACTGGGGGTTGAGGCGGGAGAGATAGACATTCGACCCTCCTGCGACCAGATGTTGAAGGATATCGGGCATCCCTGTGCCCAGGGCAGTGATGACTTTGACCTGACCTTTGAAAATGTACAGGCCGGAGCACGAACCTCGATTCTCTTCAGGCTCGCGAATTTCCGGCAGGCAATGGTCGTGGGAACCGGGGACCTGAGTGAACTGGCCCTTGGTTGGTGCACCTACGGTGTGGGAGATCACATGTCCCACTACAACGTGAACGTGAGTATCCCGAAAACACTCATCCAGTACATTGTCCGCTGGGTTGCCAGGGAGCATGGTATCAGTCCCGAGGTGTCGTCGTGTCTTGAAGAGATCCTCGATACAGAAATCAGCCCCGAACTTATCCCGGGTACGAATGGCGATCAGCCATCCCAGAGCACGGAGGCCATCATCGGACCTTACGAACTTCAGGATTTCAACACCTTTTACATCACCCGCTATGGATACCGGCCATCCAAGGTAGCCTTTCTCTCCTGGTGTGCCTGGCGTGACGCGGCACAGGGAACCTGGCCCGATGTTCCCGGCGGGAAGCGACACCAGTATACCCTGGGAGAGATCAAACACTGGCTCGAGATATTTATCCACCGGTTTTTCAAACTCTCTCAGTACAAGCGATCATGCATTCCCAACGGGCCAAAAGTCGGCTCCGGTGGCTCACTCTCTCCAAGGGGCGACTACCGTGCTCCGAGCGACTCGGAAGATACCCCGTGGATGGAGGATCTCGCCATGATTCCTGACGCCGACACCTGACTCCAGGGGAACCCGTGAAACAGTTCATAGGATGGTTCTCCTGTCCTGGACAGAACTCTTGGAACAGCCCTGAAGAAATGCCCGGATCAAGGATGACGCTGCTTGTGCTCCCTCAAAACCATCCGGATCTGGAGGGTCCGTTCCATACGAAGCCATGAGACCATCGTTTCTCTCAAAACTCGTGAATGGACCCCTATTTGACCCTGTTGTTCATGTGAAGATCCTCAATGAACGAACCTCACTCCTGTTTGACTGCGGGTGGTTCCAGGGCCTTGCAAATCGCGAGGTGCTGAGGCTCCATGCTCTCTTTATTAGCCATATGCACATGGATCATTTCATCGGATTTGATCGGATCCTCAGGGTCATTCTGCATCGGGAGCATCCTATCCATGTCTACGGACCCGAGGGAAGTACTGAGAAGATAATCTTGAAGCTGCAGGCATACTCGTGGAATCTCACACAGAACTATCCACTCGACGTCATCATCCATGAAGTAGGGCCAACAGCCGTGATCACGACGCATGCCTCTGCACGCAGCGGTTTCCAGGTCTCCTCCATGCACAACAGGGAGAGAAGCTCTCACACCATTGCGCGGCAGGGCCGATTCCACGTTGATGCCGTGGTCCTGGACCACAACATACCCACCCTCGGATTTGTCCTGAGGGAACCGTTCCACATCCATATACTTGGCGATGTTCTCAGGGAGAAGGGATACCGAACCGGTACCTGGATCGGTCTTCTCAAGACGTGTATCCTCGAGGATCGACTCGAGGAGATGATCCCGGTCAGGATGTCTCAGGGAGAAACGCTCTGTAAGGCTAGAACCCTCATGCACGAAATCGTCAGAACCTCTCGTGGACAGAAGCTTGTGTACATCACGGATATACGGTTCAGCCAGACCAATATCGACCGCATCAAGGAGATTGCCCTCGATCCCGACATTCTCTTCGTGGAGGCTTACTACCTCCATGAACTCAGGGAGCGTGCGTATGAGAAGGGACACCTCACGGCACAGCAGGCAGGGCATCTCGGAAAAGAGCTCGGGGCGAAGAAGCTCGTTCCTATGCATGTCTCTCCCAGATATCACCACAGAATGCGTGATATCCTGGCCGAGATTTCCCATGCCATGGAGAAGGACTGAGGTGTCTCTCGTCTCCTCGCTTGCCTTCTGGAAGGCGATGGGGTAAGAATCACCTCCAGAAACGAACCATGCCACGGGAGACGCATGCAGTTCATTGAAACGACGCTTCAGGATGTGTTCATCGTTGAGCCTTCTGTTCACAAGGATCAACGGGGATTTTTTCTCGAAGCATTCAGCTCGAGGATTTTTCGGGATTATGGCATCGCCGTCGATTTTGTCCAGGATAACTGTTCATTCTCAAAGTCATCAGGAGTGATCAGAGGCCTGCACTTTCAGTATCCTCCCCATGCCCAGGCCAAGCTGATCTGGGTCATCACCGGCTCGATCCTCGATGTGGTCGTTGATCTGAGGAGGGCTTCCCCGACCTATGGAAAGTGGCTCTCCGTTGAAATGTCCAGCTCCCCCGTGAGGATGCTCTACGTTCCCAGAGGCTTTGCCCATGGCTTCTGTACCCTGAGAAACAGCACACGGGTCTTGTACAAGGTCGATGCCTTCTATGCGCCCCATGCCGATGCCGGCATCCGGTGGAACGATCCTGATCTCGCCATTGTCTGGCCCACACAATCCCCCATCGTATCTGCCAAAGACAGTCGGCTTCCCTCCCTCTCCGACATTCCGCCGGTATTCTAGGTTGCCTGGTTCCCCTGTTTACGACGGGCCACGGACGCTGAGGACCCCATTGCTAGGTCCTGCTTGACTTCAGGAACCAATCGTTGTTTATTCCGCGTATGTTTCTGATAGTCTCAGGAGGTTATCCACCCGATGCCGATTTTCTGGCGCACAAGGCTCGCGATGCTCGGATGATCATCGCCGCGGATCGAGGTGCACGCTACTGTCTTGAGGCAGGAGTTACTCCACATCTCCTGGTGGGAGACATGGATTCCCTGAGCCCGCATGAGCTTCACGAAATTTCCGGTACGGGAATCGAAGTGATCAGGTTCAGCCCGGAGAAGGATGCAACAGATACGCACATCGCCCTCGATGAAGCCATCAAGCGGGGGGCGAATGCAATTGAGATCATCGCGGCAACCGGGAGCAGGTTTGACCATGCACTGGCAAATGTGCACCTCCTCTACCGGGCCTACTTGGCAGGCATTCCTGCCCGGATTGTCGATCAGTGCCAGGAGATAGTTCTCCTCGCAGGCACAGAATCTTTCGAGGACAGGGAAGGGGCAACAGTCTCCCTCCTTCCCCTTACCGCGCAGGTGGAGGAGATTACGCTCAAAGGGTTTTCCTACGAGCTTTCCGGTGCCCGCATGGAAATCGGGAACCCCTACGGGGTGAGCAATGTGATCACTGCTCGAAAGGCCACGGTCACCATCGGCAAGGGGATCCTTGTTGCGGTTCTGGTAACGGGGGAAGATTCATAGCGGACATGTCTTCCGTGATGTCCGCAACGGGAGTTCTTGGGACATAACCAATTCTATGGTAAAGGAAAAACTTAAGAAGGAGGGGTTCTTGAAACGGTCATTCGCTGCAGTGTTCATGGTTCTCATCGTGGTGTTCGGTTGCTCTCAGGCGCAGAAGGAAGCCGGTGGAACACCAGGGGGTATAACCGACCCCGATGTTGTTGCGATCATCGGGGATGACGTGGTCTATGGGAAGGACATTGAGATGGTACTCGCTCAGATGCCTGAGCATATCCAGAAACGGTATACCCCTTCACAGCTTCGCAGGGAGGTCCTGGAGGGATTCATCAGCATGAAAATGCTGGCGCACGAGGCGAAGAAACGCGGGATCGATCAGGACGAAGAGGTGAAGCACAAGCTCGCGTATGTCGTGGAACAGTTCCTCGCAAAGCAGATGGAAATGGAGCTTCGAAAGAGTATTACCCTCGGTGATGCCGAGATTGAACAGTACTATGTGCAGAATCGAGAACGGTACATGACTGCCGAGAGGATCCGTGCACGGCACATCCTCGTTGATTCGGAGGAAAGGGCACGGGAGCTTCTCCGGGAGATACGGTCAGGAGCCGACTTTGCCGAACTCGCACAGAGGGTGTCATCATGTCCTTCTGCCTCCACGGGGGGAGATCTTGGCTGGTTCAGCAAAGGCAAGATGGATCCCGCATTTGAAGAGGCCGCCTTTGCCCTGGGCAACGGCGAGGTGAGCGAGGTGGTGAAATCGGGATCGGGGTATCATCTCATCAAGCTCGAAGATCGCAAGCCGGCACGGGAGAGAACCCTCGATCAGGTGAGAACGTCCATTCAGCGGACCCTGGAAAAGGAAGTTCTCCAGAAGTCCATCGACGAGCTCAGGGAGAATCTTCGATCTGAGATGGGCGTCGTGGTCAACGAAGGGTACTTTCATGCCTTTTCTGGTGAACCTGCATCAGAGAGTGGAAAGGAAGAAGCACCGGACGCTCCTTGAGGAATGAGGTGGTCTCTTGGCGGTATATACCTGGAACGGATACACGGAAAAGGGTAAGGCCTCGCAGGGATTGATCGACGCATCATCTCTGAGAGAGGCCAAGCTCAAGCTCCGCTCTCAGGGGGTCTATGTCAGCTCTATCTCAGAGGAGATCTCGGCTCCTGTTCAATCGATTCAGGATCTTTCCCTGAGGCGTTTTCTCACCCGGGTGCGGCTGGAGGATGTCACAGTCATGACGAGGCAGCTCTCGACCCTCATCGGTGCCTCCATTCCCCTGGTGGACGCCTTGAGCGCCTTGTACGACCAGACCGATGGCCAGGCAATGAAGAGAACCGTGGCCCGGGTCAGGGACTCCGTCAACGAAGGTCTCTCGTTTGCCGATGCACTCTCAGAGCACACGAATATATTCCCTGATCTCTACATCAATATGGTGAGATCCGGGGAGGTAAGCGGGGCTTTGGATGTCGTGTTGCTGAGACTGGCGGAGTTTCTGGAGGGACAGCACCGCCTGAGATCAAAAATTTCTGCAGCCATGATCTACCCGGTCTTTCTGCTCGGCATCTCTTTTCTCGTTCTCTTCTACCTTCTCGTCGCCGTCGTACCCAAGGTGGTGAGCATGTTTGAGACCATGGAACAGGTCCTTCCCCTGCCCACCAGGATCCTTATCGGGGCGAGTGACTTTCTTGCATCCACCTGGTGGCTGATCCTTCTCGTGTTCGGTGGTGCGGGGTATATGGTCATGCGGTGGAAAAAGACAGACAGGGGGGCAATGGGTTTTGACCGGCTCAGGTTGAGAGCGCCGATTTATGGTGTCATCTACCGGAAGGTTTCCGTGGCTCGATTTGCCAGAACCCTGGGTACCCTTCTCGCCTCCGGGGTGCCGATCATCGATTCGTTGCGCATTGTCAAGACGGTTGTTCAGAACAGGGTCATGGAGCATGCCATCGAAGACGCCATCACCGAGGTCATGGACGGTTCGAGTATCGCCGCACCCTTAAAAAAGTCAGGAGTCTTCCCCCCCATCATCATCCACATGATCAGTGTGGGTGAGAAAAGCGGGAGTCTCGAGGAGATGCTCATGAAGGCAGCTGATGCATTTGAGGAGGATGTCGAGACATCCGTGGCTGGGCTCACCTCTCTGCTTGAGCCCCTCATGATCGTGATCATGGGGGTCCTCGTGGGATTCGTCGTGTTGTCCATCCTCATGCCCATGCTGGAAATGAGTACGATCGTTCGGTAGAAACGGAGGAACAATGAGAAAGAACGCAAGAGGATTTACCTTGATAGAGCTCCTGGTGGTGATCGTCATCCTGAGCATCCTGGCAACCTTTGTCGGGACTCGGATCATGAGCAGGCCGGAGGAGGCGCGCAGAACTCAAGCAAAAATCCAGATCCAGGCCCTCGAGAATGCACTCAAGATGTATATGCTGGATAACGGTGAGTATCCTTCCACTGACCAGGGATTGAAAGCTCTCGTAGAAAAACCCTCTGTCGGGAATATTCCGAGGAACTGGAGAGAAGGGGGCTATCTTGAGAAGAGCACGCTCCCCAAAGACCCGTGGAACAACGACTATGTCTATCTCTATCCGGGAGTGTACAACCCCAACGGATTTGATCTCTTCTCCTATGGAGCTGACGGCCAACCCGGCGGAGAGGGGATGGATGCCGACATCGGGAACTGGGACAGTGAGGCGATTCAGTAACGGGTTTACCCTCCTTGAGCTGGTAATAGTTCTCGTGATTATCGGTATTTCGCTTGGGTATGTGGGGCCCCGTCTTTTCACGGGCTTTTCGTCATCGAACCTGGACAAGGCGAGCAGGGATATCATGGCGGTGATCCAGTTTGCCAGGTCCACGGCACTGACGCAGCACAAAACCCACTACCTGCACTTTGACATCGATCAGTCATGGGTGGGGGTATATCCCTTACCCGAGACCTCCGGGATCGTGCCTGAGATGATCATTCAGCGAGAGCTTCCCAAGGGAGTGAGCATCACAGGAATAAAGAGTCCCTATCAGAATGAGAAAGAACAGGGGTCGATGGACCTGAAAGTGACTCCCGAGGGAATCGTGGAGCAGGGTGTCATCTATCTGGAAGGGAGCTTCGGCAAGATCTATACCCTCATGATAAAGCCCTTCTCCGGGGCGGTGCGTGTCTATGATCGCCTGGTCGGAGTCACCTATGGCTAAGGGATTCACCCTCCTCGAGGTGCTCGTTGCCGTCGCTATTCTCGGTATCGCTCTGCTCACCCTTGTCAGTGCCGAGTCGCAGGGTATTGATATGGCCCTGAGATCTCGATTCATTACAACTTCGACCTTGCTTGCCCAGAAACGCATCGCTGATGTCACCGCGGGAATTGAAGCGTTCTCCTCCGGCAGCAGGCAGGGGGATTTCGGTGAAGAATTCGAAGGATATACCTATACCGAAGAAATCGAACAGACCCCGATGAGCGGATACTTCAAGTATACCCTCACGGTGCGCTGGGGATCCGGGGAGGGCACGTATGAAACGGAGATCATGTCGTTTCTTTCGCGGCGCTGATGGATTCACCCTCCTCGAGTTGCTCCTGGCCCTTGCGATTGCGGCCATGGTGATCACAACCGTGAACATGACCTTCTTCCTCTCGCACAGGAATATTAGGGCGATCTCAGAGCAGAGAGAGGCCTACCAGATGGTTCGCATCACCATGGACCGCATCATCAAAGACATCACCTGTGCGTATGTTCCCTCCTCGGAACAGGAACTGAGTACGGTGGAGGTCTCGCTGTATCGATTCATCGGGGTGCATGGCACAGGCTTTGAGATGGACAGGGACAGCCTCGTGCTGACCACGACGACGAATATCGGTTTCTCCAGTATCTTTGCAGGACTGACAGAGGTCGCCTACTACCTCAAGGAGATGGATGAAAAGCCCGGGCTGTATATGCTCATGAGGAGGGAAGACCCCCTCCCGCACTATGGGATAAGTACATCGGGCCCGGAGCTGGAACTCGCAGAAGACCTGGTGAAGATGAACATCGAGTACATCGATGAGTATTCGCAGAGCCGGGATGAATGGGATCTGGAAACGGAACGGTCTCTCCCCCGGCAGGTCAGGGTGAGTCTTACGTTTTCCAAGGGTGAAGAGAGTCTCACCTTTACCGCAGTGGCATCGCCGCCCCTCGCCGGGATCAAGATCAAGGGAGCCCAGGGGTAAGGCATGATACACCTCGTCCGGGACAGAAAAGGTCTCGTTCTCGTTCTCGTTCTCGGTGTCGTCGCTCTGTTCACGGTCATGATCGTGAATTTCAGCACAGAGCAGAGCTTCGATATCGAACTCGCCTATAATTTCCGGGATGCCATTCAGGCACAGTATCTCGCCCGGGCCGGTGTCGAGGCCGCGTTGGTCATGCTGGACCAGGATGATCCCACCTATGATTCCGAGGATGAGGAATGGGGAGGTTTTTCAGAATATGCCGCTGTTGCGTCGTCGTTCCTGGAGGGGCCTGTTTTTTCCGGAACACTGAGCGATGAATCCGCAAAATTCGATCTGAACAGCCTCGGAAACCCTGAGGAGGAGGAGTTCAGGATCGCCCAGTTCAAGCGGTTGTTCTTCCTGCTCGAGATCGACATCACGGAGGTGGAGCTCGATGATCTCGCAAATGCCGTTGTGGACTGGATCGATCCTGATGATGACACGGTCTTCGGCGCAGAAACAGACTATTACGAATCCCTCGATGTTCCCTATGTCTGCAAGAACAGACCCATGGATGCTCCCGAAGAGATTCTCCTGGTCAAAGGCATGAAACCGGAATACTTTTACGGGACAGAGAGCTATGAAGGCATCCAGGAATATGTTACGGTATCCACCGGGGGAAAGGTGAACATCAATACAGCGAAAGAGACCGTGCTCAGGAGCATGTCGGACCTGATGACAGACGAGGTAATCCAGAGCATTCTCGATTGTAGACCCTTCAGAGAGCTTGATTTTTTCTGCATACAGGGGATAGATCTCGAGGAGGATACTGCCGAGGTGAACTGGATCAAACAAAGTCTCGACATCAAGAGCCGGCGTTTTTGCGTCGAGGCGAAGGGGTTCATGCCCAGCGGTGCACAGGTGAATGTGCGGGCGTATCTTGAACGCATTCACAACAAGGCACGAATCGTGTATTATACGATCCATTGAAAAAACGAGGAAAGTGAAGATGGCCAAAAGTTCCCTGGGAATCTGCTGGAATGATATTCATGTGCAAGCAGCGGTAATCAAGGCGGGAATATCAGAATATACCATTGAGAAGATGGTGCGTATTCCCAGGGAGTGCAGTGAAAACAACACACCGAAACACACCGTGACCCACGATATCTCTCTGCTGGTACAGGAACTCGGAATGACGGCGGACACAAGGATTTCATGCCTTGAAGAAAACCAGATCATGTACCGTACCGTATCCAGGCCGTTTGCCGACCGAAGAAAGATCGCAGATACCATCGGCCCTGAAGTCGAATCGTTGCTGCCTATCATGGAATCACGGGTGATAACGGATTTCGTGATGCTGGAAAAGGACGAGTCGGGTCAGCATCTCATAGAAACCATTTCCACTGGGTTCAACGAGGTGAGGGAACATATCACCACGCTCCAGGCTGCAGGGATCGACCCTGAGGAGATTGAGGCCCCGTCTATGGCTTTGAGCTCCGGGGCACGGAATCTCTTCGATCTCGCTGAGGGGAAAGGATATCTCTTCCTGCACATGGACTTCAACGATTCTTCCCTTGCCCTGTTCAGTGGAAAAAGACTCAGGTATGCGTGTTCATTTCCCTACGGTCTCTCCACGATCCTTTCGGCCGTGGTGCGTGAAAAAGGGTGCACACTGACCGAAATTACCCAGGAGGTACGTGCCAGGGGCATTGAGGCAGGGAAACAACTGGACCACTACCTCCGTGAGGTGCTCATTACGCTGCAGCGGTTCAGCCGGGAAGAGCAGGATCCTGAACTGGTCCCGACAGGATATGCACGACTCATCACAGATCTTCCTGCTCGCTTCGAACAGGAAGGGGGGATTCACTGCGGGATGCCGGCCTCCAGAGAGCTCCGACATGACGGGTCTCAAGAGGAACTCCTGCTCAATTTTCTCTCCGTATCTCTGGCAATCCGGGGGCTCGACCCCGGAGGGGGGATCAATCTCCGGCAGCAGGAGCTGAGGTCCACCAAGAAACTCGAAAAGTTCAGGGAATATGCTGTGAAGTGGATCAGGGTTGCCTGCATCCTGCTGGTCCTCTGGATCTTTGGGGTCGGTCTGGATGTCTCCTTCAAAACCAGGATCAGTAATGAGCTCTCCAGGAGGATACAGGCGGAGTTCAGTTCCGTCATGCCCACGGGAACTCCGCTGGTGGATCCTATCAGGCAGATGGAGCAGTATCTGGCACGCATGTCCGGTAAATCCGGACGTATCGAAAAAAGGGGTAAAGACAGTACCCTGGAGATGCTCAAGGATATGAGCGTCAAGATTCCCCGTGACATCGACGTGGTATTCGATACCGTCACTATCGATGAAGAAAACCTTACTATCAGCGGATCGACGAAGACCTATGACAATGTCGACAGGATCAGAATCGCACTGGCAGGAATTGAGTACATCACAGAGGTGAAGATCATCTCTGCAAATATTGACAAGAATGACCAGAGGGTCAAGCTGAGACTGGTATGCAAAATCTGATACAGAAAATCAGGCAAAGCATTGGGCTGTTCTCTGCCCTTTCCAGGAGAGAACGGCTGATTCTCCTCGCAGGAGCTATCACGATCGGTATCTTCGTCCTGGTAGTCTTCATCATCAACCCGCTCCTCGATACACGCGTAGCACTCACAAAGGCTGTGGCATCAAAGGAGATCCAACTCGGGAACGTCTATCAACTCTCGGAGGAAATTCGATTGTCCTCCAGGTCTGAAGCTGCTGCTGCGAATGTGCAGGACAAGAATTTCAACCTGTTCAGCTTTCTCGAACAGCTTGCCGTTTCCCTTGAGATCAGTGACCGTATCGAGTACATGAAACCCATCAGGGAAGCCGGAGAGGCCAGCCGGGAGTCTGTCGAGGTGAAGATCCGTGGCCTCTATCAGGAAGACCTCCTGGGTCTGCTCTACGGAATCGAGAATGTTCCACACGCACTGCAGATCAAGCGCCTCAATCTCAAGCGCCTCGAACGAGAGGGTATCCTTGACGTGACGTTCCAGGTGGTTCACCATGGCTGAAACGAAGCGGAAGAGGTCCTTTTACGGAATCGTCGCACTGGTGGTCTACGGTGTTGTCTGTCTCGCACTCTTCCTGTATCTTCGCTTTCCCTACGATATCCTCAAGGACACCCTGGAAGATTCATTGAGCAGCGCCTTCGGCAGGGACGTGAGCATCGGACATGTACACCCCGGGTTGCCCTTTTCCCTGGCTGTGGATGGCCTCCGTATCGATGCAGTGCCTGTCCTTGACCGGATCATCGTGCGTCCGGCCATGATGGGCCTGCTTGCCGGGTCTGTCTCCCTGGATCTGAAGGCGAACCTTCCCTCCGGATCCGGCACAGGGACGGTGAAGACCCCGATCGTCGGCTTTGGCCAGACCATGAAGGCAACCCTGAATGTGGAAGATGTCGATCTGGCGAAGCTCTCAGGGCTTCTGCCTCCTGAGTATCAGCCAAGGGGTATCATCACCGGCAGCGCAGACATTCAGACGACGACGAACTCCTTCGAAAGGGCAACGGGGGACATCGCGTTTCTCTGGAAACAGGGGGGTCTGCCGATCTCGATACCAGCGGTTCCCCTTTCGGAGATCGGCTTCGAGGTGCTCGATGTCCAGGCTCGCTTCGACAGGGGGGTTCTCAGCCTTGAGAAAGCGGAGATGACAGGCGAGATTTCGGGCTCCATGAAGGGAGCTCTCCAGATCACACAGAATCTGAGCAGGTCGAGGATAAACTTCTCGGGAGAGGTGATGCTTCCGGAGAGCATGATGAACCTTCTGGGCACGAGAAGGACGAGTACAGGCGGTCCCGTGAGATTTTCGCTGAGGGGGTCGCTTGACAGACCACTGTTTCGGCTGCTCTCCAGGTGACACGATGCAGAGGTATCCGGCAAAGGCAGGCCAAGAGTCGACTGGGTAGCCAGTGAAAGCAAGGTGATGCCATGACTGATGTGAGCAGATTTCGGAAACATTTTCCGCGGGCCTTGAGGCTTTCCTGGGAGGAGGTGGAGGAACTTCTGTGGAAGATATATCTCGATCTCAAGGCGAGTAATTTCAATCCGGACGTTGTCATTGGAGTTGCCCGCGGAGGGCTCGCTCCTGCAAGGATTCTCGTGGACTATCTTCAGAAGAAATACATCTGTACCTTTCAGATGGGGCACTGGGAGACCGATACCCAGCTCACAGATGCCACAACGCTCATTTTCCCCCTGCCGGAGGTTGATCTCTCCAACAAGAGCGTGCTCGTCGTCGATGACATCAGCGATGAAGGGGGAACCATGGAGGAGGTGGTGACCTACCTCACGCCCAGGGTTGGCCAGATCAGGACAGCCGTGCTCGTGAGCAAGGCGGACTCACGATTCATGGCTGACTTCTGCCCGAGGGTCATGAATCAGTGGCGATGGGTTCTCTTTCCCTGGTCCAAGCACGAAGATCTCACGGTGTTTACGGAAAAGGTCCTCCAGCTTACGGGAGGTGCGGCAAGAGAGGACATCATCCGTATCCTTGAAGAAGAGATGGATGTGGAGATGGTCACTCAGGAGATTGAAAAAGTACTCTTCGACATGGAACAGGCAGGCGAGATTGTCGAGGACAAGAATAAGAGATGGACCTTGATATAGAAACCCTCCATGATATTCTCTCTCCGTATATTCTCCTCTTCAAGGGTTCACGCCTTACGTATGTCAGTGATGCACTGCGCTTCAGGATGGGATACGAAGAGCGTGAAATGCGAGAAGTCATCAACCAGAAGGTCTCTTTCGACGATCTCTTCGAACAGGACCCGGCCAGGATCTCGCTGCCTACGAAAGAGAATGCAGCAGTTGAATTTGCCTACACGAAAACCCTTCTGAACGATACTGGCTTGGTCGCCCTCACAGATGAAGATCGCCAGGCGGACACGGCCCTGGAGAACGGAGATTCGGAAATTTTCCACAGAATGATCTCCGATTCGCAGAGTTGCTGTCTCATCATCTTCAGGGGACACATTGCCTATACCAACAAGACATTCTGTTCACTGTTGGGGTATGCTCAGGAAGAGCTGCAGGGCAGACAGATCGTTGATATCGTTTCACGAGAAAGCAGGGAGTCCTTTATCAGGGCATGTGACGCCGCAACAAGACAGTCCCGGGGTTTGATCTCTTCCTGTGATATCCTCTTCACCAGGAGCACGGGAACTCGCATTGAGTTCAGGCTCTCGGGGGGGTGGATCACCGGAAGGGATACGGAATGCCTCTGGTTGATGCTTGAGGACATCAGCGAGAAGAAACGTATCGAGAGGGCCCTGAGAGAAGAACAGCAGAGGTTTGCCGAGCTCTACGAGAAGACGCCGTCAGGAATCCTCTATATCAGCCCGCGCGGAATCATTCTCGACTGCAACGAATCTGTCTGTACCATAGCTGGACACTCGAAGATGGACATCACCGGAAGATCCTTCATGGAATTCGTGGCAGCACACGAGATTGAACCCCTTAGCCTTGCTTTCTCACGGCTCTTTTTGGAAGGCAGAGAAATCAAGGGGAACGAGTGCACCCTCAAAACACGGATGGGTCATCTCCTCACCATCGAATACAATGCGCAGGTCATTACCCGAAAAGGTCATCGTACGAGGGCGCTCATGATGTTCGCCGATATTACGGAAAAAAAGACACTGGAAATCGAACTTCTCGAAAAGAATGCAGAAATGGAGAGAACGCTGTGGGACATGGCAGAGGTGAAAGATGCCCTGGAAGCACGGGCCGGGGAACTCAACAAGGCGAGCGAAGAGCTGAAGATGCTCAACGAAAAACTGAGCCTGCTCTCCATCACTGACGGGCTCACGGACATCTACAATCACAGACACTTTCAGGACCGTCTCACGGAAGAACTTGAGCGTGTTCACAGGTTCAAGGACGGGGTGGTTTCCCTGTTGATCCTGGATATTGATGATTTCAAGAAATTCAATGATACCTACGGCCATCAGTTTGGAGACATGGTTCTCAAGCAGCTTGCCAATCTTCTGAGACATTCGGTCCGGACGATCGATATCCTCGCACGATACGGAGGAGAGGAATTCGCCATCATTCTTCCCAGCGCACAGGTTCATCATGCGCTCAAGGTGGGTGAGAGAATTTGTGAGGCAGTGAGAACAACGCCCTTTACCTTTGGAGATGGCACAAAGGTGAAGGTGACGGTGAGTATCGGTGTAGGGACGCTGACTCATGGACAGGGCGACAAGGCGGAACTCGTCAGGAGGGCTGACAGCGCCCTCTATGCTGCGAAGGCCAAGTGGAAAGACCGGGTCGAGGTATGGGAAGAGGACTGAGCCTGTCCTTCGACCTCGATGGCACCCTGACGGAGCTCTCTTTCGCTGATGGGATCTGGCTTGAGGCAATTCCCTCCTTGGTCGCCAAACACAAGGGCATCAGCATCTCCAGTGCCCGCCAGCGGTGTGTGAGTGCATACCGTCGTGTGGGTGATGCCTCCATCAGGTGGTACCAGCTTTCCTACTGGCTCGAGTCTTTTGATCTCTCGGACATCGACCCAGAAACGCTCATTTCAGAGTACACGCACAGAATCTCGCTCTTTACCGATGTTCTCCCCGTGCTGGGCTTCTTGAGGTCCCATGGGCACGATCTGTACATTTTTTCCAATGCCTCCAGGACGTTCCTCGACAGAGAGGTCTCATACTGCGGACTTTCATCGTACTTTCAAAAAATCATCTCTCTTCCCGATGACTGGTCAATGGTAAAATCACAGCCGGACTCCTACAGAAAGCTCTGGCACGCGGTAGGTCATGAGGTTATCCACGTGGGTGACCACCTCGCCTTTGATTGTGAGATTCCGCGCAGCATCGGGATGCACGCCTACCACCTCTGGCGTGGTCAGGGACCACGCAGAGATGACTCCCTCTCCAGCCTGGATGAGTTTGCGCACAGGATTACCGGTGACAGGCAAGTTCGATAAATTTTTCGTCATCCTCGCCGCAAACTTTTTTTTCTTTCTCAACTTTTCCCAGCTCCTGCTCCTTCCGAAATTTATTGTCCATCTTGGATTTACCCCGAAGGACATCGGGCTCGTGATGGCGTCATTCAGTTTCTCGGTACTCGCGGCCCTGCCCCTTGTCGGTATCATCTCTGAGAAGATGCCGCGGAGATGGATGTTTGTCTTCGGTTCCGTGCTCATGTTCCTGCCAACCTACCTGTACACCCTCGTTGAGGACATGGGGCCCTGTATCTTTGGTCTGCGGATCCTGCAAGGAGTGGGATTTGCCAGCGCATTCGGGGTCAGTGCAACCATGGTGTTCGAGAGTGTACCTCAGACTCACAGAAAATTCCTGCTCGGTGTTCTCACTGCATCCAACATCAGCACCCATGCCATCGGGCCGGTTTTCGGAGAGTACATGATCCATGCCTTCGGCTTCTTCTGGTTTTTCTCGAGCGCGGCCTTCCTGGGAGGCCTCTCCTGTCTCACAGGACTGTTCCTGCCCGCAGACAGCGGGAAAGAAGCGCCGGTAGAAACTCGGTTCACAGTTGCCATACCTGCTCTGGGTGCGACCGCAGTGCTGGGTGCGGTCTTCGGGAGCACCATCATTTTCCTCCCACCGTTTCTCATGAGCGAGGGCATCGGAAATTCGAGCCCATTTTTCGTGTGTTTTGTCACGGGAAGTGTTGTGGTGTGGGCAGTGCTCTTCCGGTTTATGAATCGACTCAACGAAAGAATGCTCTGGTTCGTGGCGGTGGTTCTCATGGTTGCGCTTCCAGCCTCATTCGTCGGTTCGTTCACCATGAAGCTGCTGTGGGTTCTCTCTCTCTTCTTTGGCATCGGGTACGGGTATTTGTACCCGAGCTTGAATGCCTCGATCATGGACGCAGTTCCCACAATGCGGGGGGTGGGAAATTCGCTGTTCGTGTGGGCGTTCAATCTCGGAATGCTTCTTGCCTCCCTCGGGTTCGGGTATCTCTCTGACCTGTTCGGGTATACCCCGGCTTTCGTGATGACCGCAGTCGTTGGGTTGTTCCTCATGGTCGTTCCCTTCACGGCTCCCTCCTCGGTCAACCAGTAACGAGCCCGTACCGGGAAAGAATTTCTCTGTCACGAGCAAATCTTTCCCTACCAGTGTTCGTTTTGATCCCCGGAAACCCTGATCTGAAGATGGTTTTCTTCCTTTGGCACCATGGTTGCTCACACAGACTCATCGAATCTGAACAGGAGGTAGACATGCCATCACCCGTTGCGCAACTGCTGGGACTCGCAGGCGGTGCCCTGGGACTGCTGAAGAAAGTCATGTCCCCCGGGATGGCTCACCCCTCCTTCGATGCCCAGTTGGAGCAGGCTCTTGCCACAGGGCTGAATCCCACCGGACCTCCGTGCTGCGCATTGAGGTCCATCACGGGCATGTGTGATGATATGGCGAGTTCCGCTCCCACGAGAGCAAGTATCCTCAAGACTCTGAGCGTCCTTACGGAATGCGGAATCAGTGCCCGTGATATTCGGTCGTTTCTCACCGGCAACGCCGAGATGGTCTCCGACGATGCCGTGATGAAGCTGCTGGCTGCGTCGGGAATGTCTGAAGAGAGTATCATGCAGATCATGGCCTCCGAGCAGGTTGTGATCGCCCTCAAGGCAACCCTGTCAGATGAATTGAGACAACAGCTGTTCTCTCGGTGTGAAGATGCGCCGGATCAGGTGCAGAAGCTGATTGCAGAGTTGACCGCTGACGAGCACACACTGGAGGGCGTTGGGCGTGAATTCAGTCCCGAGAATCTCGGTGCGGGAGCAGAAGAACATCCTGGAGACGTGATGCTCTTTTCACGAGGGAGTCTTCAGCCTGCATCCGGGGAGATCTCGCGGATCGTTGAGCGGGCGTTGAGAAGACTGGAGCTGCCCATGAACTCAGGACCGGTCTTACTCAACGTCACGCTGGATCCCGCCGCGCCTGTTGAGGTGAAAACCCTCCACGAGTCCCTCAAGGTCCTTGAGAACAACCTCAGAATTCCGAGGCAAACCCTCAAGGAGATCTTTTTCTCTGAAGATCAGCAGGTACGGTCACGTGCGGTGGAAGAAGCAAGTGCCAGGATCGCTGAATATCTGAAGACACGGGAGAATGTGCCCCTCAGACAGGAAGTGTTCGCAGCACTCAAGCTCCTGAAGTCGGCCTTGAGCGAACAGGAGTGTTCCTCCATCGAAAAGACCATCCGAACCTGGTATCCGGATCTTTCCCTTGGTCAGCTCTCCGGGAAGCTCTCCGGAGAGTCTTTCATGATCCTGGCACGGAGCCTGGGCGAAAACCCGGGCATGCTCCTGGACAGGCATGTGAATCAAGTTGTGGACCAGCTCCGTCGGGCTCTGCCGGCTCATCTCAAGAACAGCGAGGGATCGGTCACACTGAGGCTGAACCCCCCGCTGCTGGGAAGGATAGAGGTCAAGATGAAGATGGAGGATGGTCGGCTCCAGGCAACCTTCAAGACGGGTCACATCATCACCAGGGATCTCATTGCGCAGAATATCCATCAGCTGAAAGAGGCCCTCGCCGAACAGGGGATCAGAACCACCCAGATCAACGTAACAGCAGGCCTCGATCATGCAGCTCTGGGTCGAGACCAGGCCTTGAACGGACACCTTTCCCACCAGGAGCAGCTCTTTGGCCAGCGGGAAAGAACCTTTCAGGAATCTCAACACAGCAGGGCAGAGTCAAAGACTGCCCCGAATGTACAGAATATGATCCAGCGGTACCGCGGTTCAGGAACCCTGGATATCTTCGCGTGATGACAAGGAGGACGAGATGGCGACCCTAGGCTTGGAGAACATTCTGGCAACCCAGTCGATTCGTGATGCTTCATCGGCACGGACTATGTCCGACAAGGTTGCAGAGCAGAAGGACATGTTCCTGAACCTGCTCGTGAGACAGCTCCAGTATCAAGATCCCCTGAATCCCATGGAAAACACCGAATTCACTGCGCAGCTCGCCCAGTTCTCGCAGCTTGAATCGCTCAATTCCATGAACAGCAACCTGGAGGTGATGGCGAAATTTCAGAGTTCCATGAACAGCATGCAGGCCCTCTCCTTTATCGGGCGGCAGATCAGTGCCAGCGGCAACATCGTCAACTACACCGGAGGAGATTCTTCTCTGGATTTCACCCTGGAGGACAATGCCTCGGATGTGCTCGTGACCGTCTTCTCATCATCGGGCAGCATTGTCAGGACCATGGAAATGAAGAATGTTCTTCAGGGACAGGGCACCTGTGTCTGGAACGGGATGGATAACAAGGGAGAGCCTGTACCCTCCGGATCCTACTACTTCAGCGTGCAGGCGAAGGGGTTCAGTGGTGATCCCGTCATGACGAGCACCTATGCCGATGGAACGGTCACGGGTGTTCGGTTTGAAGAAGGGACGATCTACCTGCAGCTCGGTGATAAGGAAGTCCGTTTGGCGGACATAACCAGGATATCAGGGTAAGAAAAGAACAAGGAGGATTCCATGAGCATTTCAAGTGCACTCTTTTCAGGGATCAGCGGTCTATCAACCCATGGCAATGCCATGAGCGTGATCGGTGACAACATCGCCAATGTGAACACCATCGGGTTCAAGTCGAGCAGGACAACCTTCCAGGACGTCCTCTCCCAGTCGGTCGCCACCTCGGCAGGGTCCTCTCAGATTGGCCGTGGCACATCGTTGAGTGCGGTGGATACCCTGTTTCAGCAGGGATCCTTCGAATCCACGACGAATGCAACGGATCTGGCCATCGGCGGAAATGGCTTCTTCATCGTGTCTCCCCAGGGGACCGAAACAGAGTACTATACCCGGGCCGGACAGTTCCGATTTGATGCGGATGGCTATTTCGTCAATCCTGCGGGGTATGTGGCTCGGGGCTGGGCCCTGGATCAGTCAGGAAACGACATGGGCACCCTTCAGGACATCCGTTTGAACACGTTTACCTCACCTCCCGAGCCAACGAGCGGGATCACGGCCATCACCAATCTGAACAGCCAGGACGTATCCAACACAGACAGCATCTTTGCTGCCTGGAATGCGAACGATCCCACGGGCACGATCATCGCAGACGCTGCTTACGGCTACCAGACCTCGATCAGGGTCTATGATGCCCTTGGCAATTCCCACGACATCACCGTCATCTACGACAAGCTTGATGCAAACAGCGAGTACTACGACGGAAACGTGGATCTTGACAATTCCTGGGAATACATCGTTACCTGTAATCCAGAGTCAGACCTCAGGGGAGAGTTCGATGGATCCGATGCACGGGGCATTCTCATGCGCGGCACCATGACCTACAACGCGAGCAGCGGCGTTTTGAGTGATATGTCCGCCTTCGTCTATACCGGAAGCGGTGACCCCGCGGTGGACACCGCCGGCTGGGTGCAAGCAACGACCTTCTCCTCAGAGGGCTATCCAGAGCTCACCACCCAGTTTGTCTCAGGCGTGGACCATACCCTCGCGATTGAGTTCGGAACCCGAAGCACCAACAATACCTGGACAGGAGCGGCCACAGTGGATGCCATCGGCACCGACGGCCTGCCGTCTTCTTCCTGGCAGCCCCAGGCCCTGACATCGACCCAGTATGCCGCGTCGTCAACAACGATCTACCAGACCCAGAACGGCTACGGAACCGGCTTCCTGGAAAACGTCTCCGTGAGCACCGACGGGATCATGGTGGGGCACTACAGCAACGGCCAGATCCTCAACCTCTACCGGGTAGGCCTGACCAAGTTCAACAATCAGCAGGCGCTCTTCAAGGTGGGCGGCAACCTCTGGTCGGCGACCCGCGAATCGGGTGATGCCATCACAGGACATCCCGGTGAGAACGGCCTCGGAAGGATCGCGCCCAATTCCCTGGAACAGTCCAACGTTGACATCGCCGCAGAGTTCGTCAAGATGATCACCACCCAGAGAGGATTTCAGGCAAACTCCCGGATTATCACCACCACCGACACCATGCTCCAGGAACTCATCAACCTGAAACATTAGTTCAGCACGAACGCGCCCGGGCGAACGCTGCAGCCCGGGCGCAGAAAAGCGTCAAATTTATGACCACCAGGTCAGGAAACGACCGGCGTGGACATTTTATTTATGTGTAATATCAAGTAGTTGGAAATATTTCGAGCGCTGGCATGTCCCTTGCTTTTCCCTGGGAAAGATTACAACTCGCAAAGGGGCACGTATGGATTTTGCGACAATTATCGGTGTACTGTTTGCGTTCGGCATGGTTCTCATGGGGATCATGTCGGGTGGCCCGCTGAGCCTGTTTATCAATACACCAAGCCTGCTGATTGTTCTGGGGGGTACTCTGGGGATCGTATTCATCAACTTTCCCCTGAGGGATCTGTTTGGCATGATCGGGGTCGTCAAGAATGTGTTCATTACCCAGAAACGTGACTCTCAGGCACTCATCCCCACCTTTGTCGATTTCGCCACCCGAGCCAGGAGAGAGGGTATTCTCGCCCTGGAGAGCGCAGCCGGGGAACTCAGGGACCCGTTTTTCAAGCAGGGGCTCGAACTCGTGATAGACGGGCTGGAGCCACAGTCCATCCGTGAGATACTCGAGACGGAAATCGAGCATATCGAGCAGCGTCACAACAAGGGTGCGGATGTCTTCACATCCCTGGGAACCTATGCGCCGGCAATGGGCATGGTTGGAACGCTCATCGGACTCGTACAGATGCTCCAGTCCATGTCGGACCCTTCCTCCATCGGTCCTGCCATGGCAGTCGCCCTGATCACGACCTTCTACGGTTCTATCCTTGCCAACATGGTGGCGCTGCCCATGGCGGGCAAACTGACCATGCGATCCAGGGAAGAAGCCCTCGAAAAGGGCATGATCATCGAGGGAATCATGTCAATATCTGCAGGAGACAACCCGAGGATCGTCGAGAGGAAGCTCCATTCGTACCTGGCGCCCGTGTTGAGGGAATCATCTGTAAGGCAGTCACGGGGAGAGTAGAACATGGCACGGAAAAAGAGAGTCTCTGTTGAACCGAAAAAGAATCCCACGGCCTTTCTGTTCACATCCCTGATGCTGATCCTGCTCACCTTCTTCATCATACTCTCATCCATGGGCACCTATGATGAGAAGAAACACAAACTCGCCCTGAATTCGCTTCTGGGAAGTTTCGGTATCCTTCCCGGTGGAAGGAGCCCCCACCAGGATCTAGGGGGGAAAGACCTCATGCCCCAGACAGCTCCGTTCCAGGACACGCTTCTGGACATCAGAAAGATTCGAGCCTCTCTGATCGAAAATGGGGTGCTCAACGGACTGGGGGTGTCAGAAGGAAAGCTCGGCGTGACTATCACCATACGGTCGAACATCCTCTTTGACGATGCGACAGATGTCCTCAGCCCGGAAAGTACGCGGGTGCTCGATGTGCTGACGGGAATTCTCTCCCAGATACGCAACGATGTCATCATTACCGGGCATACGGACTCGATTCCGGTGGAAACCCCGCCGTACGACTCCAACTGGGGTCTGTCCGCAGCTCGTTCATTGGCGGTGCTTCAACAGTTCAGCAGCAGAGGAATTGCTCATCAGAGGCTTGCAGCATACGGCATGGGTGCCCAGAGACCTATAACCACGAACAGCACGGAAGCGGGAAGAAGGCTCAACTCTCGCGTGGAGATCACCCTGGTGGGTGATCTTCCCTCACAGATCGATATGAAGGCCCTGGAAGAGACACAGGCACCACCACTGTGGAATTTCCAGTATCGTGGATACAACTTCGAACTGAAAGAACAGTGATGGAAAAACAAGAGAAGAATGTCATCTATGTGAAGGTGCCTGATCGTAACGCGTGGATGGTCACGTTTTCAGACATGGTGACGCTCCTCATCACCTTCTTTGTACTCCTAATCTCCATGACCTCACTTGACGACAAGGCCTTGAAGGAACTGTTCGGATTCTTCAACGAGGTCATGGGACCCATCGAATTTCCCCAGACGCAGGAGATGAGTGGCGTACCCTTGATCATCGATATTGTTACCCCGAAACTTTTTTTCGACGCCATGACGCTCAATAAGAGCCTCCTCGACTCACTGGACAGCAGGGGTGTCGGCGGATTGACCGGGAGAGGTCCGCAGCCGATGGAGGTTCGAGAAATCAACAGGGGTATGGCTATTCTCCTGAATTCAGAAATCCTTTTCGATGTTGGTTCTTCTCAGTTGAAGAGGGAGGCCGAACCGGTATTGATGGGTATCGCTGAGGTGATCAGGAATTCCGCTTCCCTGATCTCAGTGGAAGGACATACGGACAACCGCGGGAGTTCTGAGATGAACTGGAGGCTTTCCCTGTCTCGGGCCATACGCATTCTGGATTATTTTGTCTATACCGCTGGAATGAGCCCCACGAACTTCTGTGTGGCCGGATATGGACCAACCCGACCTGTGGCATCCAATACCACGGACGAGGGACGCTCACAGAACAGGAGAGTGGAGATTATCATACTCAAAGATCGATTTTAGGAGGTCCTGATGGCAACTGAACAAACAGAAACGACAGAAGAAATTGCGAAGCAAAAGAAATCTCCGATTCTGCTCATCGTCATCCTGGTCATCGTAGTGCTCCTGATGGGAGGTGCTGCCGCGGCGTATTTCTTCGTTCTTTCTCCCATGATGAAGGATGCAGCATCATCCACAGGCCAGGCAGCGGCTGCGCCGACTCATGTCCAGGGGATCACTCCTGGTGTCGGGTTCGGCGGCCCGATAAAGCAGATGGATTCTTTCATCGTGAATCTCACGGATGCCCAGGGAACGCGCTATCTCAAGGTGACGATGCAGTTCGAGATGAGCAATGCCGTGCTGGATGCGGAAATCGATAGAAAGAGCCCGCACATCCGTGACGAAATCATCATGCTCCTGTCGAGCAAGTCGTTTGATGATGTCTCATCGGTGGCAGGAAAGAGGGCGCTGAAGAGAGCCATTATGAACGGGACGAACAAATACCTGACTTCAGGCCAGGTGGTGCAGATCTATTTTTCCGAGTTCGTGGTTCAGTGAGGTTGATGCATGGGACAGATTCTCACCCAGGAAGAAGTTGATGCCCTCTTGAAGGGGGTTGTCGGTGGAGAAATTGAAACCGAGAGGGACATCTCGAGTGCTCTGGGCTCATCGGAGGTGCACGTCTATGATTTCACCGCCCAGGACAAGGTCATCAGGGGTCGTATGCCATCGCTTGATGCGATACACGACCGGTTTGCCCGATTTTTCAGAAATTCGCTCTCAAGCATGCTCAGGCGCATGGTTGACCTTACTCCGGTATCTCTTGACACGCTGAAGTTCGGGAACTTCATGAGGTCGCTGCCGGTGCCCACGAGCATTCACATCATCAAGGTGGAACCGCTGCGGGGAAACGCACTGGTGGTTCTGGAAACGAAGCTGGTCTTCGCACTCATTGACTGTTTTTTTGGAGGAAAAGGTTCGGGATCCATGAAGGTGGAGGGAAGAGAGTTCACCCCCATCGAACAGAGGATGCTCTACAAGGTTGTCTCTGCAGCCATCAAGGAACTCGCCGCGGCGTGGCAACCCGTTTACAGCCTAGAATTCTCCTATGTCAGAAGTGAGATGAACCCGCAGTTTGCCGGTATCATCTCGAACGAAGAGGTCCTGGTGGTTGCTCAGTTCGATGTCGAGATGGAGGATGCGAGTGGAAACATCATGGTCTGCATTCCCTACATGCTCCTGGAGCCTATCCGTGAACGACTCTATGCAAGTTTCCATGCAGAAGAAAAAACAAGCGTGGACAGGGCATGGGTAAACAGGCTCAAGAATGAACTCGTCGGGGTAAACGTGGAACTGAGTGCTGAGCTCGGGAAAACATACATTACCCCAAGGGAACTGGTCTCCCTCAGACCGGGCAATGTCCTTGTTCTCGACAGGGATGCATGCGATCCCATCGTCGTAAAGGTTCAGAACCAACCGAAATTTCATGGCAGGCCTGGCAAGATGAAAGAGAATCTTGCAGTTGACATTGTGGGAACCATCGACAGACAGCGCTACTAAGGAGGAAACAATGGCCGAGGAAGAGAAGAATATCACAGATGCCCTTGAAGGAGACGAAACCGCCCTGGCGAATTCCCCGCTCCCTCGTGATGCCATCGAAGAGCAGCCTGAGGACAGCGCACAGCTGGAAAACGTTCGTGACATGGATCAGGAGGCGCTTGCACAGGAGTGGGCCAAATCCCTGGAGGAAGGTGAAGAGAAAACAATGGAAGATGATGTTAGCGGGAACAGGGCAAAACACCGGTTTGATGATCTTGGTGAACATTCGGTCTCGGGATCGGCGCAAGATCTCGATTTCATTCTTGATATCCCGCTGGAGGTAACGGTTGAAATGGGAAAGACAAAGATGCTCATCAACGATCTGCTCCAGCTCGGACAGGGATCTGTCATCGAATTGAACAGGCTTGCGGGGGAACCCCTCGATATCCTCGTTAACAGCAAACTCGTTGCACGAGGGGAAGTGGTTGTGGTGAGCGAAAAATTCGGAATCAGAATCACCGACATCGTGAGCCCCCTCGAAAGGGTGAAGAGATTGGCATGAAGTGTTTTTCGACCCTGTTGACGCTTCTCGTACTTCTTGTTGTCCCGTGTGGAGAACTCCACTGCGCTGAGGTTCCCCTCGCAGGAATGAGCCTCAGGGCTCTGAGTGCCCTGATTGCGGTCATGGCACTGCTCTTCTTTCTGGCATGGGTCCTGAAGCGGTACGGACCTGTGGCGCGGGTCAAGAAAAATCTCGGGCTCGACATCCTCGGTCAGATGGCCCTCGGTGCCAAATCACACCTTGCCCTCGTACGGGTTGGAAAATCCATCCTGCTCCTCGGGGTAACCTCCAACAGTATCTCCCTGATCAAGGACATGGAGGGAGGGGATTTTGAAAAAGCTCTTGACGAGATGAAGACCGCCCAGGGGAATCTATGAGCATCATGTCGAACCGAGCCCTTACACTCACTCTTGCCCTGGTTTTTCTCCCGGGAATTCTCTCTGCCCAGGAAATTCAGATTCCCAGTATTAACTTCGGTGTGCAGGAAGCACAGAACCCCGAAGAGGTGATGGGTGTCCTCCAGGTCCTCTTCATCCTCACCATCCTTGCGCTGGCTCCCTCCATCATGATCATGGTCACCTCGTTTACCAGGACCGTGGTGGTTCTCGGGTTTCTCCGTCAGGCTCTGGGAACCCAGCAGATGCCCCCGATGCAGGTTCTTACCGCCCTTGCCATTTTTTTGACGTTCTTCATCATGTCTCCGACCATCGACAGTATCAACGAACAGGCCATCGTCCCCTACCAGAACGGGTATATCTCTTTTTCCCAGGCATTGAATAATGCGGAGACACCGCTGAGAGAGTTCATGTTCCGGCAGACCCGCGAGAAGGATCTCTCCCTGTTCCTGGGCATCATGAAACAGGCAAAACCTGAGAACAGGGAAGAGGTTCCGACAAGGGCGCTGATCCCTGCATTCATGATCAGCGAACTGAAAACAGCGTTTCAGATCGGATTCATCCTGTTCGTCCCATTCCTGATCATCGACATGGTTGTATCCTCTATTCTGCTGTCCATGGGTATGATGATGCTGCCGCCCATCATGATATCGCTCCCCTTCAAGGTCATGCTCTTTGTGCTGGTTGATGGATGGAATCTTCTTGTGGGATCTCTGTTGCGGGGATTTGTGGGATGACCCCCGAAACCGTGAGCACGATCATGTCCGAGGCGATCAAGCTCGCATTGATGGTGGGAGCGCCGATGCTCCTGATCGGTCTGATCGTGGGACTGAGCATCAGCGTGTTTTCAGCGGTAACCCAGATCCAGGAGATGACACTCACCTTTGTTCCCAAGATTATCGCTGTGTTCCTCGCACTGCTCTTTTCTCTTCCCTGGATCATTGAAAAGCTTACGACCTATACCACGAACCTTTTCAACAACATCCCCTTCCTGATCCGATGAACGAGCTGTTATCACTGGCGTGGCAGGACACCCTCACGTTTGTCTTTATCTTTCTGAGGGTGGGCATCATCTTCGCGATGATACCGTTTTTCAGCGCCGAGCTCATACCCAGGAGAATCACCGCCATCCTCGCTTTTTTCCTGAGCCTGGTGCTCGTCCCGATGGTGCCTTCTCCTCTCATCCGTGCAGAGGATATCAATGTGCTCACCCTCCTTGTTTTTCTGCTTCATGAGGCGCTCATCGGCATGAGCCTCGGCCTCGCCGTAACCATCATTTTTGCAGGCATTCAGATTGCAGGGGAAATCGCCGGATTTCAGATGGGCTTCGCCATTGCCAACGTGGTGGATCCCATGACAGGAATCGACGCCCCCATCACCTCGAACGTGATGTACATCACCGCCTTTCTTCTGTTCTTCGCCATCGGCGGTGAACACATGCTCATCAAGGCCCTGGTGGAGAGCTACTACCTGATTCCCCTCGATGCCTCTTTTCCCCAGCGCTCCTTCCTGCTCGGCTGTCTGGCCTACGGTGGTCAGATGTTCATGATCGGTGTCAAGGTGGCTTCCCCGATCATCGGAGTCCTTCTGCTCATCAATGTCGCCTTTGCCATAATCGCCAGGGCCCTGCCCCAGATGAACGTGTTTCTCATGGCCTTTCCCCTCACCATCGCAGTAGGGCTGACGTTCACCACCTTTGTCATCTCCCTGCTCCCGCTGTTCATGAGCGGAGCGCTGGCAAAGGCCTGGGAGTTCATGATTTCCTCCCTGGGCATGTTCTGATCATCCCGGATCCGCTCTTCCTCGATGATCACCTAGCTCTCCCTGTCCTCAACGAGTACGGGGAGAAAGAGCTGGGTGAGCCGGGGTTCCTGCAATAATTTTTCTATGACACTCTGGTCTTCAGTGAGTACGGGGGAGAAAGTGCTTGGTGCCGCTTACATTTTTCAGCTCGTTGTTGCTTTTGTCTCCGCGCTCGTATTATTTCTTTGTGACGATGGAAACGATCACTCTGAAAAACGGTGTTGTCGTGGAGGTGGATGACAAGTCCAGGGTTCTGACAGGAACCCTGTATCTCATACATCTTGAAATCAGCATGGTCGTGGATCTCTCCGAAGAAGATCAGGAGCTCAGGAGGTATTGCGGGGGGAACCGTCTCAGGAAAACCCGGGTGCTCAAGAGGCAGGCTGTTCATGCCGCAGAGGTGGACGAGGTGGCACAGCGTATAAAAGAGTCATTCCTGTCAACCAATCTGAAATATATGAATCATCCGAAGTTCGTGGAGCGATTCAAGTCGTTCAGCCTGAGGGAATTCAAGGAACAGGAAGAAGAAGATCGGCGCCTGAGGGAACTTCAGGAGCATGACCGGGATCCATGATGACGAACATCACTCCCATGATGCAGCAGTACCGTACCATCAAGGAACAGCACAAAGATGCCATCCTGTTCTATCGTATGGGAGATTTCTACGAGATGTTCCACGAGGATGCCCGTGAAGCATCGCGGATTCTTGGAATTGCGCTGACCACACGAGACAAGAACAAGGACAATCCCGTTCCCATGTGCGGGGTTCCCTATCACAGTGCATCGGCATACATCTCCCGGCTCATCCGGATGGGTATGAAGGTGGCTATCTGTGAACAGAGTCAATCTGGAGCCTCTGAGCGTGGGCTTGTACACCGCGAGGTTGTCCAGGTCATCACCCCGGGACTGCTCACAGATGACAGGCACCTGTTAAACGACAGGGCGAATTACCTCATGGCCGTGAGCAAGAACCCGAGGCAGGAAATGATCGGCGTTGCATTCATCGATATCTCCACGGGAGACTTCAGGGCGACGGAGGTGGCTTCCAGTCTGGACTTCATCAATGAACTCCACCGAGTCTGTCCAAGTGAGATCATTGTGACGGATACCCGGATTATACCCGAGGGGTTTTTCGTTACCCCGGTAAGCGTCCCCCTGGAAACCGAAAGGGCTGTTGAGATTCTCTCGGAGCATTTCGGAACCGTCGGTATCGATGGGCTCGGCCTGAAGGACAGAGACGAAGCCCTTACGGCCTCGGCAATGGTGCTCGACTATGTCAGACAGACACAGAAGGCAGCGCTTGCCCACATCACTGCGCTGAGGTTCTATAACCCCGGAAGATTCATGATCCTCGGTTCCACTACCACGAGGAATCTCGAACTGTTCGATGCAATCACCGGGGAGAAGAAGAACACCCTGTTTTCGGTGCTCAATCACACGTGCACCTCGATGGGAGCGAGAAAGCTGGCTGACTGGATGTGTTTCCCCCACATGGACATCGACGGGATATCCCGCAGGCACGATGCCGTGGAGGCTCTGTGTGCGAGGAAAGACCTGCTTTCAGGCCTCCGGGTTCTCCTGGGTGGGATTCCTGACATGGAGCGCATCATCGGCAGGATCTGTGCCGGGAGTGCCTCTCCCCGGGATATAGTGGCTCTGGGTGGCGGGCTGGAGCAGGTACCCCGCATACAGGAGATGATAGACCCGGCATCCTCAGGTCTTCTCGCTGAGCTCAGGGAGAGGCTCGATGACCTCGATGAGGTTCGTTCCCGAATCTTCCGCACCCTTGTTCCTGATCCGCCGAACAAGCTTTCCGACACGGGAGTGATCGCATCGGGTGTGGACGAGGAGCTCGATGACCTGCGTCTGCTCAGGCGAGATTCGAAGCAGTACCTGGCATCTCTGGAGACACGGGAACGCCAGGCCACTGGTATCAACACACTCAAGATCGGCTTCAATAAAGTGTTCGGATACTACATCGAGGTATCGAAGGCGACCGCTGAGAAAGCTCCCCAGCATTACATACGCAAGCAGACGCTCACCAACGCCGAGCGTTACATCACGCCAGAGCTCAAGGAGTACGAGGCCAAGCTCCTGGGAGCCCAGGACGCAATCACTCAGATTGAAATGAGAATCTTTGCCGAGCTCCGGGAGTACCTCGTGGGTTTCACTGTGGAGCTCAAGAGAACGGTGGATGCCATTTCCAGTATCGATGTCCTGGCAAATTTTGCTCAGGTGGCCCTCGAGTACGGATACGCCCGTCCCGAGATCACTCTGGACAGGACCATGGAGATCATTTCAGGAAGGCACCCCGTAGTGGAGAGGGTGCTCAAGAGCGGAGAGTTCGTACCCAACTCCTGTTCTTTCAAGGGGGAGAGAGATACCATCCATATCATTACCGGTCCCAACATGGCGGGGAAATCAACCTTCATGAGACAGGTTGCACTCATCTCCCTCATGGCTCAGATGGGATCCTTTGTCCCTGCCAGGGAGGCAACCATCGGAATCGTTGACAGGATTTTCACCAGGATCGGCGCCCTGGACAATCTCTCAGCAGGGCAGAGCACGTTTCTCGTGGAGATGAGCGAGACAGCAGATATCCTCAACAATGCCACGCCCCACAGCCTGGTCATCCTGGACGAGATCGGACGGGGAACCTCCACCTATGACGGGATGTCACTCGCATGGGCAGTGGCTGAATATCTCGACAAGCAGTGCATCCGTACCTTTTTCGCAACGCACTACCACGAACTCGCCGATCTGGCACGAAGGCACCAGGGGATCAAAAACTACCACATGGCTGTGGATGAGACGGGGGGAGAGGTGGTCTTCCTCCGGGCACTCAAACGTGGAGCGATCGGCAGGAGCTACGGGATCCATGTGGCCCGGCTCGCGGGTATACCCGAAGAGGTGGTGGAAAAGGCACGGATACTGCTTGCCGGAATTGGAAAAAAGAGCAGGACCGTACCGGTTGTGCATGAGCAGGGCCCGGTACAGCAGAGTCTGTTCGAGGATGAATATTCACAGATCATCGAGGAACTTCTCCACATCGATGTCGAGCGTCTCAGGCCCATCGATGCCATCAGCATTCTCCAATCTCTCAAAGACAGGGTTTTAAATCCGGATTAAAGCTTCCCACCCTTTTTTCCGAAGATCCGAGAAGAGGGTTTCAATGGGCGAAGACAGAGAAATCAGGGCACGTGCACGAAAATATGGGATACCGTTTATCGACCTTACCAGAGAGATTCCCGACAGGAAGTGCCTGGAACTCCTCCATGCTGACTATGCCAGGGAACATAACAGTCTGCCCATCAGGTTTCTCGACAAGGGTGTTCTCGTAGCCATCAGTGATCCTGATACAAAGGAACGCATGGATGCCCTCTCTCAGCGCATGGGGAAAAAGGTATACGTTGCGCTTGCAGAGAAGGATGCAATCCAGAAAGCCATTGCCCTCCACTACACCAGCGATGTTCCCAGGGATGACAGGGCCATGACGAAAAAGACCGAGAGCAAGAGAGAAGGTAGAATCCTCTCGATCATCTCAAACAAGGGCGGCGTCGGGAAAACCCACATTGCCGCCAATGTTGCCAGGATCATGTACAATCAGGGGAAAGGCGTACTTCTCATCGATGCGGATCTTGGAAATGCGGACATCTCCAATAAACTGGCACTGTTTCCCGATTACACGCTCTATGATTTTCTCCTGGGCGATATCGATCTTGACCAGATGGTGGAGCACACCCCCTACGGGTTTGACCTTGTGGCGGGAAGCTCCGGTGAATTCAAGCTCGCCAATATAAACTATGTCCAACGCTCGAAGTTTATTAGACAGTTCAGAAAGATCAGCCAGCAGTATGACATAACCATCTTCGATCTCTCTGCGGGGATCTCGGCAGTCGTGCTTGATTTTGCCATGGCCTCAGATGAGAGCCTCATTGTCACGACGCCGCAGGATATCATTGCAGGGTACGCCTGTATCAAGGCATCATTCCAGAGATTCAAGACAATCGAAGAAAGACTTCTCAGGGATGTTGAATTCTATGTTCCCCAGAAGGTGTATGTGCCTCTCGTGGTAATGAATCAAATCACCAGTCTGAATCAGGGCATATTCATCTTCAACAGGATCTGCCAGACAATCAACGAACGTATCAACGCCTTCGAAACGACGTTCTCCGTGAAACCGGAATACTTGGGCGGTGTCCTGTTTGACAAGGATGGTTTCCGAAATGCCGAGATGCAGAGGAAGCTGATCACGGATCTGTATCCGGCGAGTAAATCTTCCCAGTGTCTCGAGTACCTGGGAAGAAGCATCAGTGAACCGCCGGAAAAGAGAACCTCGGAACAGGGATTCAAGAGCGGGTTTTCCCGATTTGCCACTATCTTCGGCATAAGCTGAGCAGCAACATGCTCCAGGAGTCGTGAAACTATCCGATACCATTGAGTACATGAGCGTGAAAAGAGTGTCAGGGAAGACAGTGATGGAGTACAGGGAGAGTCTCTTGGAAAAGTGGGAAGACGTGAGGCCTGTAGTGATTTATTTCGCAGGAGAGAGATTCGTGGTGGAATACGATGAACATGATGACCCGCTGTCTGCCCCCGTGGTTGCCCTTGTTCATTCCTACCTGGGGAGTATCGAACTTACCAAGAATGATAACTGAGTAATAATGGCCGACGATTCTCAAGAATCGATGCACCAGACTGTTCTCACACGGTTTCCCAAGAATTCACTAGGCGGCAGTCTTTCAATCCGGGCTTGATAGTTTCCGGGGTTTTCCGTATCTATGGAACTATATGAAATCTCTCTCCCCCGAAGAGAAAGTGGTGCTCATTATCGATGATGATGAGGGTGACTGTTACCTCATGGAGGATATTCTCGCCGAGATGGGAGTGACGGTTGTTACGGCCCTCGGCGGCGTGATGGGTATCCGCCTTCTCTCTGAGCGGGAGTATCCTGTGGTAATAACCGACTTGAGGATGCCTGATGTGGATGGCATGGCTGTCATCGATTTTATTCGCAAGAAAGCGTTGAATTCGCTCGTTGTGGTTGTTACGGGTTTTGCCAGTATCGATAATGTCATCGAGGCACAACGCCTGGGGGCCTACGACTATATCATCAAGCCATTCGGCTCCGACCTGCTGAGGTTTACCGTGAAGAGGGCCTTCGATTTCATTGCCCTGAGGCGGGAGAAGGAACGGCTCAAGGTGTATGAAGTGGGTTCACAGATCGCCAGTACTACCTCGCACGAGGTGTTCCAGCCGCTTACCGTGTTGATGGGAGAGGCAAACGCTATTCTCAGGAGCACACAGGATGAAGAGGTTCGTCAATCGGCGAATGAGATTCTGGCACAGTCACGGGAGATCCGTGATATCATCCGGAAGATGGAACAGATCACCGACTACGCCACGAAGACCTATCCCGGAGGACACACCATCATCGATATCGAGAAGGGATCACAGAAGACCGGCAACCATGAAACATGAGATTGTGTTGGATACGGGCTTTGATGCGGGTGCCTCGATGCTGTCCGCTCGAGGTGCGAGTCGTGCAGGAGAATTGGCGGCACGGTGGACGGCACGGATGCACACATCCCTCATGCACGTCCCGACAGGGAGACTCGGGTTCCCATCAGCGGGGAGTCCGAAACAGGATGCCGCTGATCCTCTGAATCATGAGAACACCAGGATTTCATGCAAGGAAGAGAGGATGAGGGGAAATCGGTACTCATGAAGATTCTCCCATGCCTGCTGATTGGAATGCTCTTCACACCGGGAGTGCCGGGTGCTGCACAGAGGAGCATTCCTGCGAAGCCCCCGACCTTCACGATGAAGATACACTTCAATGGCGAGGTGCTTCGCGGCTCGTACCTGTTCATCGATGCACGTACCCAGGAAGAGAAGCTGGCCGATCGAGCCAGAAGAAAACTCTCCTCCGAGGTCATCGTGTTCTTTCACGGTCATGCCCAGCGGCCTGGAGATGCCTATGGGTTCACGTCCCGGCTCGCCCTTCTCAGCAGATCAGGAATCGTGATTGTTCCTGTCTCGGATACCCCCTACGGCGATGACCCCTCCTGGCATGGTGACACGGGCAAGGAGTTCATCCTCATGGAAATGGTTCGCTATGTCCTTGAAGGAGAGGGAATCTGCATCGAGGGGTACCGAGCTCTGTCCGACCTGCCTCTTCGTCTGGACAAAGTGCAACCGAGGAAAAAACCACAGGGTGTTGGGGCGAAGATCGCCGTTCTGGGATGGTCGCACGGAGCGATCCTTGCACGGAGATTCGCCCATGCGTACCCGGCCTCGGTATCTTCCCTTGCCCAGGTGTGCCCGGCAGGGTACGAACGCTGGGACTCGGAGATTCTCGTAAAGAGGTTCAGCAATGAATGCCTGAGCATTTCAAAATTTTCTCTCAACGGTCATCTCCGGAAGACCCTGCAGTCAGGGTGGGGTTTTACCAGGGGTATCGTGGGTGATTTCATCAGATCGATCGCATCCGCTGTCGTGTATAGTCATCCGGAAAAGGCCAAGAGGGTATGGAAGGATATCGACGACTGCAGCCTTTTCACTGACAGTACTGTATTCAGCGCCAGGCATCTCAGGGCCATCGTGGTCATCTTCGCACGCCAGGATTCATGCATGGATATCGCGAGGAACATCCCCTTGAAGGACCCGAACCAGATCTCTGGAGAGGAGACCAAGCTCTTCTGGGAGACCTACTACCATGATGTGTCACAGGAGGAGTCTCGGTGCGTTTTCAGGATTCTTCCGGGTAATCACCTGGCACCCATTGTCTCCAGCGATTTGTATGCCTCCACAGTCCTGGAGGGCCTCTCGCTGATGGGAATTCACGAAGGGCACGAGGAGGTCATCGAATGAGGGCGTATGTCCGCTGGCCGCTCGTCCTCATCATGATTTTCCTGGTGCTGGGACTCTACCACTGGGCGAAGGCGGTGCATCTCTTCGAGGTCATAGAAGTCTATGACGGTGACACCATCCTCATAGAAGACGGGAGAAAGGTACGGCTTATCGGGGTGGATGCTCCCGAGGTCGAATCACCCTACAGGCAGGAAGAGCCCTTCGGCATTCAGAGCAAGGACTACCTCAGAGACCTCATCCTCCACAAGAAAGTCTCTCTCAATCTCGGCGATACCCCCCTTGACAAGTATGGAAGAACCCTTGCCTATGTCTATCTTGGTGATGTGCTCATAAATGGCCGCATCATTCGAGACGGGTGGGCGCGTGCCTACCGCAGGTTTGAGTATACGCACAAAGACCTCTTCATCGCCTACGAAAAGGAAGCCCGGGCACGAAGTATCGGAATGTGGCAAGACTAGCGAGGAATGCCCGTAGCGATGGTGATACGTTCGATACCGTTGATGCGCAGGGCATCGATGACCTTCACGAAGATGCCATAGGGGGCACCCTCGTCACCGAAGATCACCACCTCAGATGACTGTGGGAGCGCTTCAATGATTTCCAGGGTGGATGCTTTTCCCTGGAGGAGTATGTCTCCCTGCTCTGTGATGGCAATCTCTACGGTCAACTCGGTGGAGTGAGGCAGGGAACTCTTCGCGTCGGGCAGGGTGATGTCAAAGGTGTGCTGTACTGAGGTCGCGGTCAGCAGAAAGAAGATCAGCAGGAGGAAGACGACATCCACCAGCGGAGTGAGCTCGATCCTGGGTTCATCACGCGGATGATTTTTCTTGCCTATCCGGATCATCTCCGGGTTCCTCCAGGATTCTTTCTGCATCGCCGGTGATCTCCTTGGCCCATGCCGTGATGATAAACTCCAGGTAGTGATACATGAGGAAGGCTACCAGGGCCACAATGAGCCCCTCTGCAGTGGTGAGCAGAGCGACCCAGATACCGGAAGCGAGTTCGGAGGGATTCACCGAACCACCGGAGGCAGACACCCTTCTGAATGCGGTGATCATACCCAGCACTGTTCCCAGGAGGCCGAGCAACGGCGCTGTCTGGGATACGAGCCTGATGAATCCGATCCCTGAAGAGTGCCTGTCGAGTTCTTTTTCCGCCGCCTGTGCGATTCGTTCCTCTCGTTGCAGATTCTCGAAACCGCGGTATCGCTCTTCGGTATGAACGAGTACCCCGTAGATGCCCTGTTTTCTCCGGTAGCGCGAGCGCTCGAACCAGAGAACAGCGATCCGTTCGAGGAAAACCGCAAGGGTGATGACGGAAATGCCGAGCAGGATATAGCCGACGATACCGCTATGAGAAAGCCAGATCACCGAAATTGACCCCCGTGCGGTGAACTCGAGCGCGTACTCGTTCTCTCATGACATCTCATGCGAATGGGATTGTGGATGTGAGACCGTGATGTCACGGGATCATGAATACCGGTTTCTCAATTTCGAGCCGAAAAAGAGCAGGACGAGGCCAATCACGATGACGGCAACGAAGAGGGGACATCCCTGGGTGAAGCCTGCGATCACAGGGGAAGATCCAATCGCTTGGGCAATGACGTTCGGTCCGTTATCCACTGCCGTCTGGAGAGAATAAGCTGGCCATGTGCCATGCATGAGAAACATCAGTGTCTGATACACGAGAATACAGAACCCTCCGACAACACCTACAATTCCTGCGCCAAGGACTATCCTATCCACAGCAACTCCTCTCCTCAGTGTTCAGTGCCTGAGGTATTGTACAGGGAAATTGCCGTAAAACTCAAGATACAGTTTCAGGTGATGTACCGGATCTTGTGTCAGAGAAGGACCGTGGATCGCAGATGCTGACATCGAGAGGCGTCAGTGAAGACAATCCGGTTCGCGTTCAGGGGGGAACCCCGAAGGGTGAGGTTGTTCACCCTTGCCAGAACCAGAATCCTCTGTTTCTCTTCCAACATGAAATCCTTGCAATAATCTGCGCATTCATCTATCGTTCCTGCCAGAATAACACTGAGATGAGCGTAAAGGAGAGGTTCATGCTGAGCTACATGAGAAAGCATTCCAAGAGCTGGATTGCCTACATCATATTCGGAGCAATCATTGTGGTGTTTGTGCTCTGGGGAGGGAGTTCATACGTTACACGGGAAGCGAACAAGGTTGCCAAGATAGACCGTTATATCATTTCCGTGCAGAGCTACCAGAAGGCATACAGCGACATGTTGAAGGCATATCAGAATCAGTTCGGCGACGCATTGACGCCGGAGATGATCAAGCGGCTGGACCTGAAGACAGAGGTCCTTAACCAGCTCATAGACGACTATATTCTCAAGGTCGATGCAGAGCAGCTGGGCGTCGTTGTCTCGAACGACGAACTCCAGCTTGCCCTGAGGCAGGTGCCGGCTTTTCAGATAAACGGCCAGTTCAGCATGGATCACTACCGGAGAATCCTCGAGTACCAGAGGATCACCCCGGGAGAGTTTGAACAACAGCAGCGAAGATCTCTTCTGAAACAACGGTTCTATGCCATTTTGACGGAACATGTCGTTGTCTCCGCCAAAGAGATCGAGGCAACCTACAAATTCCGTAACGACACCTTCGACCTGTATTTCATTCCCGTCGACGTCGAGGCGAACAGCAAAGGCGTGCACATTACACCCGAAGAGGTTCAAGCTTTTTACGACATCCACAAGGAAACCTATAAAGTACCTCCTAAAACGAGCATCGCTTACATCGAATTTCCGGTTCAGCGCTACCTGAAGGACATAGAGGTGGACGCTGAAGATGCTCAGGACCACTATGATGGTCATAGAAACGAATTCACCACGCAGGCTCAAGTGCACCCGCGGCACATTCTTCTGGAGGTTCCCCCGGATGCCGAGGCGACCGTCGTGGAGGAAAAGGAAAGGCTGGCACGAGAGATTCTGGAAAAGGCCACAACGGGCCAGGACTTTGCTGCTCTGGCCAGAACCTACTCTGATGATGCCGAGAGTGCAGCCTCTGGCGGGGATCTTGGTCTCGTCCCGGTAAGGAGCCTCCCGGAGCCGCTGGGATCAGTGCTCTCTGACATGGATCCCGGAGAGATCAAAGGGCCGGTCAGGTCCTTGGTGGGCTTTCATGTTTTCAAACTCGAGGCAAAGGAAGAAGAGCGGCTGATTCCCTTTGAAGAAGTCTCCTCAGCCATTACAGAAACACTGAGATTCCAGCGCGCCCGAATCCTTGCCGCTGACGAAGCCGAAAGCGCTTTCATAGAGCTCTTTGAAAAAGAAGAGCTTGATTTTGCAGGGTATGCCAGTCAGCGAGGGCTTGATGTGAAAGAGAGCGGTCCTTTCTTTGAAGGCGAACAGCGCGATCCTTTTGCGGGAAGCGAGGTTACGTCAAAGGCCTTCCTCTATCCTGAAGGAGAGATCGGTGATGTCGCTGAGATCGGGAATTCCTTCATCGTCTATATGGTGGCAGCCAGAGAATTCGCCCGGATACCTGACCTCGACGAGATTCGGGATACGGTGACCTCCGACCTCAGATCACAGAAGGCTCGTGAGCTTACCAGGGAGGAGGCCAACAAGCTCGCTTCGCAGGACCGAGAGGTTCTTCTCGGCAGGAACCCTTCTTCCACCGGAGAGTTCAAAAGAACCGTGTCTTCCATACCAAACCTTGCCATGTTCCCCTCCCTGAGGGACGAACTCGATTCCCTCGGAAACCCGAAAGTCTACGCTCATGAAGACAAGGTCTATGTGGTGTGGATCAAGGACAGAAGAGAGGCAGACATGACAGCCCTCGATGAGAGGAAGGCGCGGGCAATCAGAGAAGATCTGCTTTCAATGAAGCGTGAGACAATCATCGATGCGTATATGGAACAGTCACGGAAAAAACACAAGGTGACCGTCAACTGGGATAAGATCACCTAAACAAGACCTGCAGGAGAGCGTGCGAGGAAGATACGGCACCAACTGTCTTACCCCACGATCCAGTGCGGAGGCTTTTCGATGTGCTCTCCGAGCAGCGAAGCGTTGTTTCTTCACTGGCTATGAACATTCAGCTCCGTAATCCGTTGGAGCACCCCTGTACCTGAGGTATCAGGCGGATGTCCGAGGAATCTTGTCTCTTTGAGGAATGAAAACAGGGGCAGATCTTGCGTTCTTTGCCTTTGCAGGGTATTTAACCTCGTAGTGAATGAGAGGTGGATTGACGTAGCGGGATGCGAGTTCTCATGGATCTCTGAGGATAGGGTTACTCAATGGGCAGAACCTCACCGGACATCTACTCCAGGTATCGGGATGTGCTCGGAGCATGGCACCGGACACCCGAAGAAACGCGCAGTGCCATCGAGGCTGCCATGCAGGGAAGTCAGATTCCTGGTGAAAGCAAGGCGCGTGTCGTGCGGCCGGGACGGGTATATCCCATCGAGGGGGATGCGGATCTCGTTCTGGAAGACGGCACCATCGTCAAAGTGCGCGGATCACTCCCCAGAGATATTCCCTACGGGTATCACCAGCTCAGACCTCTTGAAGGGGACAAACCGGTTTTTCTCATTGCAAGCCCGGGGTGCTGCGTCCTGCCCGAGAGACGCCGGGACTGGGGTTGGGCAGTACAACTCTATGCCCTGCGCTCCAGGAAAAGCTGGGGAATAGGTGATCTGGCCGATCTCCGGGAGTTCGCCCGGCGGTCACGGCAGACCCACGGTGCCGGGATTATCCTCATAAATCCTCTGTTGGCTGTCAATCCGGTGCTCCCACAGCAGTCGAGCCCGTACTATCCCACGAGCAGACGATATCGGAACCCCCTGTACCTGAGGGTCGAGGAAGTACCTGGAGCACCGGTGTGTTCCCGAGAGATTGAATCCCTCGCCGATGCGGGCAGAGGTCTCAATCATGAGAGGATCATCGATCGCAACGAGGTGTTCCGACTCAAGATGAAAGCACTGGATTGTGTCTGGAAACGCTTCGGAACGACGTCCTCATTCGATGGATACTGCACGCGACAGGGGGATTCTCTCCACAGCTACGCGTGTTTCTGCGTGCTTGTCGAGCACTTTGGGGGAGGTTGGCACTCCTGGCCCGGAGAATACCGGCATCCGGCATCCGCAGCAGTAGCGAGATTCGCCGAGGCAAACACCGAAAGGATACGGTTTCATCAGTGGCTCCAGTGGTTGCTCGATGAACAGCTTGCATGTGCTTCCCGGGAGCTTCCCATCATGCAGGATCTCCCGGTGGGATTCGATCCCCAGGGCTTCGATGCATGGGCATGGCAAGACATCCTTGCGAGGGAAATGTCTGTGGGTGCACCGCCCGATGAGTTCAGCGCACAGGGCCAGGACTGGGGGCTCGCCCCATTCGTTCCGGCACGATTGAGGGCATGTGAGTATCTCCCCTTTCGTGAGACCATCCAGGCGAGCCTGAGCCATGCCAAGGCACTTCGGATCGATCATGTCATGGGGCTGTTCCGCCAGTTCTGGATCCCGAAAGGCATGTCACCGGCGATGGGAGCCTATGTGAGATTTCCTGCACAGGATCTGCTCGCCATCATTGCCCTTGAGAGTTACCGGAGCGGTGCCTTCATCGTGGGTGAAGATCTCGGAACCGTACAGCAGGAGGTCCGCAGAAAGCTCGCGCAGCACCACATGCTCTCCTCCCGGCTCCTCTGGTTCGAGGAAAAACCTCCCGGGGAATATCCGAAACTCGCGCTGGCTTCGGTGACAACTCATGACCTCCCAACCATCGCGGGTCTGTGGAGCGGCACAGATCTCCACGTGCAGCAGAACCTCGGTCTGCGCCCGAACGTGGATGGAACACGGCAGATCAGGAACCGTCTGAAAAAAATCATCAATGCACCCAGGAACACACCCATCGACGAGGTAATCAAAAAAACCCACCGCATGCTTGCCGGGTCTCCTTCACTCATTGTGACAGCCACCCTCGATGACGCTCTTGGCGTGCACGAGCGGCCGAATATGCCCGGCACACTCTCCCAGTGGCCCAACTGGTCAATTTCCCTTCCCCTCTCCCGTGAAGAAATCGAAGATCATCCGCTTCTGGACAATGTTGCCCGGGTCATAGCCCAGGCAAGAAAAGGGGAGGAATGCCCGTGAGAAGGGAGAGTGGCGCACCCTCCCTTCTTTCGAAGGACGCGGCCCGGAGAAAGACATGAAAAGCTGGAACCAAGGGGTTCGAGAGATGTTCGGGGAGATCTCTCCTCGCTACGACCTCATGAACACCCTCATGACCTTCGGTATGGACCGCAGGTGGAGACGCATTGTCACGAGAATGATGGAGCTTCCCCCGGGAGGGCTCCTTCTGGATATCGGAGCGGGGACCGGGGAGATCGCGATTCAGACCCTGCGCAGAGATCCCCGTGCACAGATCATTGCCGCAGACCTCACACATGCCATGATGAAAAAAGGCGTGAACAAGACTGGCAGACGTGTGGCCTGGTGCGGGGCGGATGCTCTTGTGCTCCCGTTTCGTGACAACACCTTTGATTCAGTGACAGCTGGCTTTCTGGTGAGGAATGTCCCTGACATCGCTGCGGCCTTCAGAGAGCAACTGCGTGTCCTCAAGCCCGGGGGAACGGCGGTCTGCCTCGATACCAGCCCACCTGCAGACACCCCGTTCAGAGGACTGATCAGAAATTATTTCCGGGTCATCATCCCCTGTATGGGAACCCTGATTGCAGGAAACACCGCGGCTTACCGCTATCTTCCCCAAACAACCAACGCCTTCAAAACCCCCCTGGAGATAGCAGGAATCATGTCGCTCGCAGGGTTTCACCGTGTCGTTGCGCGCAGCTTCATGTTCGGAACCATCGGCATTGTCAGTGGGAAAAAGCCCCTGTAGCAAAGAAACTGCATCGGCAGAAGGGGCCTTTCTCCGGAATGCAGACAAGAAGCCCTGCTCGAGGGGCAAACCACCTGTGCCTGTTCCGAGAGGGCAGGGAGCCGCTCCCGTCGACCACGGGGCCGATACCTCCCGAGGGAACGTTCAACAATGATAAAAGATCACACCCGGTCCTCACCCATTGTCGGTGATTTCACGTACAAGACGATCACCACACAGAGACGGTCTCTCCAGTGATGGAGAAGGATAAGGTCACCCTCGTTATCTGCCCGGGATCCATCTGAAGGTTCCAGGCAAGAATGCCATCGTCGTCAGGTTCGACGCGGGGAGTAACACCGAGAAGCTCTACCTTGATGTTCTGATCCCTGGAGAGCGGAATGTGGTCCTTCAACTTCAGGAGAACTGGCGAGGTTCTCGCATTTTTGACGGTCATCTCATAGGTGTACCGCACCCTGTTCTTTCCGAGAAGGGTTTTGTCGCGATAGCGTTCCTTGAGCGTGCGTTCGATGCCGATGCCTTCGTCAATGCCGAGATCGATCTCCATCTTCTCTCCGGGCTGAGTGTTCCGAAGGGTTCCCCTGCCGGAGAACACTCCATCAACAAAGGCGAAATACGTCCCCGGCAGCACAGGAATGGACCCCGACAGCGTGGCTTCAGCCCGGAGAAAGGCGCTCTCGCGATATTTCGGAATGGCAATCCTGGTAAAGACCCCCTGCTGCGCGGTTCTCCCGAGATCGATCGTTCGCCATGTCCCGTCGCCGGGCAGGAGAATCCCTCTGGCCACCCCGACAACAAAGGATGTCGATGTGACCTCGACACTTACCTCGGCCCCCTGAAGAGGCGTGGCCTCGGTGGATACGTGTGTATCCTCCATGGATTTGAATGCTGTCCGTGGCCCCCTGGAAAACGCTTCGAGGTACCATGGGCCTATTTCAGGAGCCTGGATGCCGAAGGATGGTCTTCCCGTTGACACGGCAAGAGTTTCGATCTCCCAGTCCATGCCCGTTGTCTGATGGATTCTTGCAGATGCATCAATGATCAGTTCGCCGGCGTCCGGTGAGGAAAGAACACGGTAGAGCGGGGTCCAGGAGGCATTTCTCACCACATAGGAGATCTCAACGACACCCTCGGCCTCGATAACGATCCGGAACCCCTGTCTCGTGGAGATCCTGTCCAGTTGAGACTGGAGGTCCTTCACCTCGATTTCGAGCTTTTCTATTTCCTGTGAGAGCGCTACCTGTTGGGCATTGAGACCGGGAATCCGTCCCTCGATGAAGTTCAAGGCCTCTGCAACGTGCTGTGCCTCAAACGCCTGATCCTTGTCTCCTGCCAGGGCAGCCCCATAGATGACGGCAACCTGCTTCTCCACCATGGTGAGCGTCTTACTTTTCAGGTCGAGTGCGGCCTTTCTCCTGGTGAGCCGTTCTTTGAGGTCAAGAGCGGCCCCGGAGACCATCCTCTGCGGCTCGACCGTGACAGACCGGATCATGGCGGTATCGACGGGGGTTGCCGTCAGGGAATCCACGATCATATCCGGCGTACCATCAAGGACCAGCATCCCGCTGATGGTCTTCTCGAAGGTGAGGTGGGCCATGGAGTCGTAGAGTACGGCCCTCTTGATGGCCTCTGCGTGTGATACAGAGGTGAGTGCAGCAACAAACACCCACAGGACAGCGATCCTTCCAATCGTCTTCATGATTCCCTCCTGGCCGGTTTTGCTCCGGACTTCAACGAACATCGGACTCCACAAGTCTATCATGAATTCCCCTGCCATTTGAATACCGCGTCCATGTTCCCGCAAAAACCCGTTCCCCCTCACGCATTCTCTCCACCCCCTGTTTCCGCGAACCACAATTTCTCCGGGAAACAAGCTTCGTGCTCGTGAGCGTCTGAGGAAGCTCTCATGTGAATGCGAAAGGCGGTGATTCACGAGGGGATTGTTCACTCTGAACCTGCCGGCACACGACGCGGCAGCTCTTCACCCCCTCATGACCTCTCGAGCGATGACCAGCCGCTGCACTTCCGATGTTCCTTCATAGATTGTGGTGACCCGTGCGTCGCGGTAGAGCCGTTCGATCTTGAATTCCTTGGTGTAGCCGTATCCGCCGTGGATCTGGAGGGCGTGATAGGCAACCTGGTTGGAGAGCTCCGAAGCAAAGAGCTTGGCCATGGAAGCTTCCTTCGTGAAGGGAAGCCCCTTGTCCTTCCTGAAGGCAGCCTGAAGCGTCAGGAGGTAGGCTGCCTCGATCCCGGTGGCCATGTCTGCAATCATCCACTGGATCGCTTGGAACGAGTCGATTGTCCTTCCGAACTGTTTCCTCTGTCGCGCATAACGAACTGCCTCGTCCTGGCATGCACGGGCGATTCCGATGGCCTGTGATGCAATGCCGATGCGCCCGCTGTCCAGGGCTGCCATGGCGATCTTGAACCCCTGACCAGGCCTGCTGATGAGATTTCCTCTCGGCACTTCGCAGTCCTCGAAGAGGAGCTCGACGGTGTTGGAGGATCTCAGGCCCATCTTGTGTTCTTTTGTGCCGACGGAAAAGCCGTGCATGCCCTTTTCCACAATAAAGGCGGAAAGTCCTTTGTTTCCTTTTTCCGGGCCGGTTCTCGCAATCAGGTTGATGATGTCGGCATATGCACCGTGGGTGATGAATATCTTGCTCCCGTTCAGAATATAGCGATCATCACGTTCCTCGGCCTTGAGCCGGATACCTCCGGGATCGGATCCAGCCCCGGGTTCGGTGATGGCAAAACACCCGAGTTTCCCGCCGCAGGCAAGGCTGTTGAGAAACGATGCCTTCTGCTCCTCTGTCCCGAAGTTGAGGAGCGGTTCACACGAGAGGTTTGCCACTGACATGGTCACGGCGGTGGATGCACAGGCATAGGCAATCTCCTGCAGGGCAAGGCAGTAGCTTATCGCCCCGGCGCCGGATCCTCCATGTTCGGAGGGCACCATCATTCCCAGCAGACCGAGTTCACCCATCTTTCTGATCACCTCAAGCGGGAAGATCTCCTCCTGATCTCTGTACGCTGCATAGGGCTCCAGCTCCTTCCTGGCAAAATCCTGCGCCATGAGCCTCACCATTTCGTGTTCGGCGGTCAGTTGAAAGGCCATGGTCCCTCCTCAGGGAACGTAGATGACAACCAGGAGCTCTGTCTTCGAGCCGGTGGGGTTGCTGAGTTTATGGGTCAGGGCTGAGTTGAAGTGTATGCTCTCGCCCGTGCCAAGACTGTTCGTGTTCTGGCCGACCTGGATCACAAGGCTTCCCTGGAGGACGTAGATGAATTCCTCTCCTTCATGGTGATACTCCACCCCGTGATGCTCGGTGTTGGGATCGATGCCGACCAGGTAGGCCCTGAGGTGTTTCTCCTCACCCGGACGCGTCAAGGGGGTGTACGCATAGGAGGCGACGCGTTTCTTGTGGCTTGATCTGCGGCGTTTCGATGCCTTCCTCTCCTGAGGTTCAAGGGTTTCGAAATCTATCTTGAACAAACGTCCGAGCTGGAGAACGAGGGATACAGGGGGGGCAACCGTTCCTTCTTCAACGTCCGTGAGAACATCGAGGGGGTAGCCGGTTTCCCGGGAAAGGTCTTCCAGGCTCAACCCCTTTTCCTGTCTCAATTCCCTGATTTTTCTGCTGAATGAATCTCCAGATGTTCTGCTCACAGAGACCTCCTGCCTGTTCAATAAAAAAAAGCTCCATGCACGACTGGCTGGAAAACGTGTTCAGGGTAATGCATTTCCGGTTGTTGGTCAACAGCCCCCTCACTTCCTGAGCAGGAAAGATCATGAACACGCCACCGGGATCGGAAGGGAAGCGAACGGGTTCGTCACGGGGAATCTTTTTTCGGGGCACGAGCGGTGTTTCCACAGGGAGTGGCTTGAATTTTTCCTGCTGAACCCTATAATATTAAAAACAATATTGATAGATTCAGAGAGGGTGGAGCAGCAATGGTCAAGCGAGATTACTATTTGATCCTTGGTGTTTCGAGGGGAGAGGACATTTCAGGGATAAAAGAGGCGTTCAGGAAGCTCGTGAAGAAGTATCATCCTGATTTGGGAGGATCTTGCTCGAGATGGGAATTTCAGGACATTGTCGAGGCCTATGAAATGCTCTCTGATCCTCAAAAGAAAAAATCGTATGACGAGGGTCTGGCCCATGGAGAGGGTGGCCACAGGGGACAGTCACAGACCGTCATGACGAACCCACCTCGCTATGCAGAGCCCCTTGTTCCGGAACCCGTCTCCGTGATGAGGGATTTTCTCTCCATAAGCCAGCCCATAGATGCGCTCTTTGAGAGAATCTTCAGGAATTTTACCACCGCCGGCATTACCAAGGCAGAACGTCCCGAAGGACTCACCCTGGAAGTGATCCTCTCTCCGAGTGAGGCCTTCTCCGGCGGCAGGGTTCCGATCAGCATTCCTGTGCTGTATCCCTGCCAGGCCTGCAGGGGGAGCGGGAGAGTGTGGCCCTACGTGTGCTCGAACTGCGGCGGAAGAGGCATGGTCGAGGAAGACGAGACGGTTGTGCTGAACGTCCCAGCGAGGGTGAAAAGCGGTACAATCTACGAGATCCCGCTCCGTGGCCTGGGAATTCACAACTTCTACCTGAGGGTTCAGATTCGGATCGGTGGTTTTTCCTGAAGAGCCTTTCTCCATGGACAACTCCCGGTCCATCGTCCTGATGGAGGGGATCAGGCGTCTTTTTGTGAGGAATGGGTTTCAGCACAATGCTTGTGTTTCTGATCCACACTTGTTCATCCGGGCGGACCCTCGTATTGTTCCTGTATGGACGCTGCCATGGTTTTCCGGGTGCTCTCTTTGGGGGTGGTACTCGCTCACTTCACCTTCATCGTCTTCGTCGTGGCCGGAGGAGTTCTTGTCCGGTTCTGGCCCAAGATTGCCTGGATGCATATTCCTAGCGTGATCTGGGGAATCGTCATTCAGTTCACCGGAGGAATCTGTCCGTTGACCCCCCTGGAGAACTTCTTCAGGCAGCGCTCGGGCCAGGAGACGTACACGGGAGACTTCGTGATCCATGCCATCGAAGCGCTCATCTACCCGCATGATCTTACCAGAGAGCTGCAGATCCTCTTCGGGGTAGCGGTGATCCTTGTAAATATGGTGGCGTATGGAGTCCTGTTCCTGATCGGAATAAAAAACAGGAGATGAGGGATTCGCTGTCTCGAGCTCCGTCTATAAGGAGCGATGATGTTCCGGAGTATGTCTCTCCGAAGAACACGTGACGTTGACGATCTTACCTGAATCTCCGCCATTTCGTTACGACCGGTTGAGCTTTCTCCTCCGGTTCACCCGACATGAATCTGCCCTCTTTGATGACCATGCGAACGTGCTTCAATGCGTTGAGGTCATGGAGCGGGTTTCCCTCCACAGCGATCAGGTCCGCTACTTTACCGGCCGTTACGCTCCCGATGGCATCATCGAGCCCCAGGATCGATGCATTGCCCGATGTCGCAGCCATGAGCGTCTGCACGGGGGTCAGCCCGCAGCTGACGAGTCGTTTGAGTTCTTCGTGGTAGAATACACCGAAGAGTGCCGTGGGCATGCCGCCGGAGTTGGTTCCAACACCCACACGACCACCCGAGTGCAGAATCCTGCCCACATTTTCCCTGACCTGCGGGAAGCATCTCTTGAAGAGGGAGAGATCGAAGTAGGGTTCTCTGCGGTAGGCTGTTTCTTCCGGAGGGTAGGGGCGCGTGCGGTATCTGGAGATGAAGTTCTTCACCTGTCTGAGGGGCTCCGGCTCGAGGTACTGTCGTCCTTGTTCACTCACGGTTGCTTCGATCATGCTCAAGAGCACGGCGTTTCCAAGGTCGAGGCAGGTCAGTGTGGGGATCAGGGCCATGCTCCGGGAAGCGAAGTCGGCGGCGGTTTCACCGGGAATCTCTTCAAGGGGGCAGTGTTCAAAGGTGTCCACGCCCATGGACATGGCATAGGCCAGATCTTTGAGCCAGGTGATATGGCAGCACACCTTCCTGTGGTTCCTGCGGGCGGTTTCCATGATGGCGTGGAAGGTTTCCTGATCGAAGACACTCAGCGTTCCCCCTCCGAGGAGCACCGAGTGGTGCTGGCAGTAGAGTTTGATCCAGGTTGCTCCCAGACGGATCATTTCTTCGACCTGTTCCCGGGCCTGAGAAGGAGTAGCAGCCCTGAGGGCATACTGACCGCCGAGGAATGACCTGATGAGCGGGTTGAACGAAGGCACCCAGTCAGGGCTTCCCCCCGGGGTGGTGAGGGCAGAGTTGCACATGACGATACGGGGTCCTGGCAGATCACCCGTGGTGATGGCTGTCCTCAACCGTGAAAGCCGTCCGGGGAACCCCCCGACATCCCGTACCGTGGTGATGCCTGCCTCGATGCACACCCTGGCATTGCGCTCGATCTGGTTTGAGATGGCGAAAAATGCCCTTGCCGTTACCCTGTCCATGAAGGGCACGGTGATGTGTACATGCAGATCGATGAGACCGGGCATGAGGGTGTACCCGTGCAGGTCAATGGCCCTGATGGTCTCGTTTTCTCTCCGTGCGGTGCCATCTTCCACGGCCCGGATCTTCATTCCCTCCACCAGCACGGTCTTGTTTTTCTTGAGGTCGGTTGTTTTTCCGTCGAAGAGCTGCAGGTTGTACAGGACATAACGGTTTTTAAATTCCATGTCTGTATAAATACCGGCACAGGACCGTGAGTCAATAGTACGATATCATATACAGTGGTCAGCCCCATTCCGGATCAAGGGCAGTCCCGGGAGATCACTCCTGACCAAAGGTTTGTGACCGCTGAACCGATGAGAAAGAGGGGTGGATCGATCAATGGGAAAATTCCTCTGGTTGTCCCTTTCAGGGAAATCGGGTAAAGCTCAAAGAGAGCACATGAACGTGGAGGTGTACAGATGCCCCTTTCTTCCATACCGGTTGACTCCTTTCTCATCAATGCCCACGCATTGTGGTCCAAGCGATGGTTCGTCCTTGCCTGCGGGGATTTTGCCAAGGGCTCCTACAACGCAATGACCGTCGGGTGGGGCAGTTTCGGGATCATGTGGAACAAACCCTTTGCCCAGGTTGTCGTCCGCCCGACGAGATACACGTTTGAATTCATGGAGCGCTACGATTCATTTACCCTGTGCGCCTTCCCGCAGAGGTTCAGAAAGGCGCTGGAAATTCTCGGGTCCCGCTCCGGCAGGAACTGCGACAAGGTAGCAGAGTCAGGACTCACCCCTGTCGCATCAAGGCAGGTCGCTTCCCCGTCCTTTGCCGAGGCAGATCTTCTGATCGAGCTTACAAAGATCTTCTCGTGTGATTTCGACCCGGAGCGGTTCCTGGATGCCTCGATCGAGAAGCACTATCCGCTGAAGGATTACCACCGGTCATACTTCGGTGAGGTCCTGGCAATCAGGGGGACAGAATCCTACCGATGATCCCCTGCGATGCATCCGCAATAGGTCATGCGTACGGCCATGAACGTGCACACTCCGCCGATCGGGCATTACGCAACCTCTGGGGGGATATAGCCGCACACGCTGCACTCGGGATTGCGCTCCACGTCGATGATTTCAGCATCAGAGAGACGGCCGTTCCAGGCAAACAACCTATCGAGGAGCAGCGCCCCGATGCCGGTGGCGTACTTGATCACCTCGCTTGCCTGGACAGAGGCAATCACCCCGCAGGTAGGACCCAGGATGGGAAAGGTTCCGTGGGGAGGTCTTTCTGGAAAGATGCATTTCAGGCAGGCGCTCCTCCCGGGGATCACGGTCAGGGCATGGCCGTACAAACCCCTCACCGCACCGTGGACCAGGGGAAGCCTCCTGGTGACGGCAGCCCTGTTGAGCACGTGCCGGCTTGTAAAGTTGTCCAGGGTATCCACGATGATGTGGACGTCGTTTACCAGGTGGTGGATCGTCTTCTCATCGATCCGTTCCATGTGGGCATCAACCCTGCAGAAAGGGTTCAGTCCGACCAGTCTCTTCGCCAAGGATTCGGGCTTGTCCCTTCCGATATCATCACTGAGGTAGAAGATCTGTCGATTGAGATCGGTGGCCTCCACCTGTTCGACGTCCACGATCCTGAGGTAGCCGATGCCGCTCACAGCAAGGTATCCCGCGATGATCGAACCCAAGCCCCCTAGCCCTGTGATCAGTACGCGGGCCTCTCCCAGCCTCCTCTGGCCTTCTTCTCCGATTATCTCCAGCTGTCTCGTGTAACGGTGACGTTGTTCATGTGTCAGCGTCATGATCAGCGACCCCCTTTGATGGGAACTTCTCGGGTGTGTTCTCGTGGTGGAGTGTATACGAATAGACGTGTCAAGTGCAGGCTCGATGCTGTATGTGCCTCATAGTAGAACTGCTTCCCGCGCTTGTCAATCAGTGGCTGAGAGCCGAGGAGAAAATTTTGCTCCCGGGGAGCCGGGGAAGGAGGCTGAGGCGGAGTTACGATTCCGAGGGAACTGGTTGTTCACTGTCGCAGCCGAGGGTCGATGGCGTCACGGATTCCTTCACCCAGGAGGTTGAACCCCAGCACGGTGAGCAGAATCGCCATTCCCGGGAAGAACGAGAGCCACCAGGCAACACCGAGCACTGCCTGACCCTGGGTAAGCATGTTGCCCCAGCTCGGGGTTGGAGGCTGCACCCCGATGCCCAGAAAGGAGAGAGCAGACTCCGTGAGCACGGCTGAAGCGATGCCGAGGGTGGCGGCCACCAGCACCGGGGCCATGGCATTGGGCAGGATGTGGACAAAAATGATGCGAAGGCTTCCAGCGCCGATAGTTTTCTCTGCCAGCACGAAATCACGTTCCTTCAAGGTGAGAAATTCTGCGCGCACGAGTCGGGTGATGCCCATCCACGAAGTGAGCCCGATCACGGCCATGATGTTGTAGATGGAGGGTTCCAGAAAGGCGATCACCGCAAGGATCAGAAAGAACGAGGGGAAACAGAGCATGATGTCCACCACTCGCATAATGATGATATCCGCCCAGCCACCGTAATACCCGGAGAGCGAACCCAGAATCGTACCAATGAGGACAGCGATACCCACGGCCACGAACCCCACCTTCAGCGAGATACCTGCGCCGAAGAGCATTCGCGTGAATACGTCCCTGCCGAGGTCGTCCGTTCCAAAGAGGTGTGTGGAAGACGGTGGGGCAAGGATATTGTCCACGTCGATGAGGCTCGGGTCATAGGGCGCGATCAGCGGCGTGGCCACAGACAGGACGAAGAATCCCAGCACGATGATCATGCCTGCAACGGCAAGCTTGTCTCTCAACATGCGCGACCAGAATCCCATATCAGCTCGCACGGATCCTCGGATCTGCGATGCTGTAGCAGACATCCGCGATGAGGTTGCCCAGCAGTGTCAGGACGGCACCGATGGTGAGACTGCCCATGATCAGATTGTAGTCCCGCATCATGATTGCCTCGTAGAAGAGCTTTCCCAGTCCCGGGATGGAGAAGATGCTCTCGAAGATCACGCTGCCCCCGATAAGGCCCGGGATGGACAGACCCAGGATGGTGATCACCGGAAGCAGGGCGTTGCGCATGGCATGCTTGTAGATCACCGTGCGCTCCGGAAGACCCTTGGAACGTGCCGTGAGGATATAGTCCTGCCTGATAATCTCAAGCATGCTTGATCGCATGTACCGGCTCATGCCGGCTAGAGAACCGAACGCAGAGATCACCACGGGCAGGAACAGGTGCTTTGTGAGGTCGAACAGTCTCTCCAGGAAGCCCATCTGGAGGTATCCTGGTGAGTGGATGCCGGAGATGGGCAGCCAGCCGAGCCGTACCCCGAAGAAGTCCATGCACAGGAGCGCCAGCCAGAATCCGGGGATGGAAAACCCGATGAACACGAAGATCGTAATGGATCGGTCAAGGATGCCCCCCCGCCGCACTGCAGAGATAACCCCAAGTGGGATGGCCACCAGGAAGATGATCACCATGGAGGAGATATTGATGTAGATAGTAATGGGGAGGCGCTCTTTGATTTTATCCCATACGGGCCGTGCGTCAGATGAGATGGAATTTCCGAAGTCCAGTTTTCCGAGATTCTTCATCCAGTGAAGGTACCGGGTGACGAGGGGCTTATCCAGACCGTAATGGGCCTTCAGCTGTTCGATGGCCTCCGGAGTGATGTTCGGGTTCATTTCGGTCTGCAGATCAGTGGGCTCTCCCGGTGCCAGATGAATAACCGCAAAACACACGATCGTGATACCGATGAAGGTCGGAATCAGTATGGAGAACCGTTTCAAGAGATATTTCACCATGCGTTCAGCCTCTCAGGGAAGCATCTCGTATCGCTGCAGTGATCTCGGAACATACCACTTCTCCAGGTTGTAGGTGATGCCGGCCGGAGCCGGTTCGATGCCCTTGAATCTCGAGCTGACCACCGGGAGGGAATAGGGAACATAGAGGAATACATACGGCTGTTCTTCGGAGAGGATTTCCTGGATCCTGAAGTAACACTCTTTACGCTCCTCTTCGTCGAAGGTATGTCTCCCCCTGCTCAGGAGCTCGTCAACCTCCGCGTTCCTGTACCCCACGAAGTTGAGACCCCCGGGCACTGCATTGCTCGAGTGCCACACATTGAACAGGTCCGGGTCCTGCAGGATATTCCACCCCAGGATCACCGCGTCGAAGTTACCTTTGTCCACATACTCCTTGAGAAACACGGTCCACTCGATAATGCGGATGCTGACCTGGATGCCGATCATCCTGAGCCGCTGCTGAATGATCTGGGCAGACTTGTCCCGCAGGGGATTGCCCTGATTTGTGACGATATTCAAAACAAAAGGCCTGCCGTTCTTTTCAAGAATGCCGTCTCGATAGCGATACCCAGCCTCCTCCATGAGGCTGATTGCCCTGTTCTTGTGGTAGGGGTACTTGGCGACATCCGGATTGTACCAGATGGTGCCGGGCTTGTATGGACCGGTGGAGATCTCTCCCATGCCCAGGAGAACTCCCTTGATGATCTCTTCCTTGTCGATGGCATAGGCGATGGCCTGGCGCACCCGAATATCGTCAAAGGGCTTCCGGTTCAGGTTGAATCCGAGGTAGGTGTACCCGTCTGAGAGGTACTGATACTTCGTATACATGGAGGTGAATCTCTCGCCGTCGGTCTGCCGCAGAAACTGCAGGGGAGACAGACCCATGATGTCGATAGTTCCCGCCCTGAGCTCCATAAACTGGGTGTTCTGATCAGGGATGATGCGGTAGGATATCCCCGAGAGATACGGTCTGCCGTCGAAGTATGTTTCGTTCACCGCAAGGATGATCTTTGAGCCGGTCTCCCATCGGACGAACGTGAACGGTCCCGTGCCGATGGGCGCACGCGCGAAAAGGGTGGTGGCGATGTCCTGGTCTTTGAGGAGATGCTCAGGAAGGATCTGCAGCGCCCCCCAGCTGATGAGGGCAGGAGCCAGCGGTTTCTCGTAGGAGAACTCCAGGGTGTACTCGTCCAGCATGCGCGCCTGCTTGACGAGCTTGTACTTCTCTCCGTAGGCGGTCGGTGTCTTGGGATCGATGATGGTCCTGTAGGTGAACATCACGTCCCGTGCCGTGAAGGGTGCACCATCGTGCCAGGATACATCTTTTCTCAGATAGAATCTGAGGAGCCTCCCTTCATCTTCGATGTCCCACGACTCAGCCAGGTCTCCTACGATCGTATAGTTCTTGTCGTACTTCACCAGTCCATTGAAGAGAAGCCCGGCGACCTCGTGGGACGATCTGTCGGAAGCGAGCATGGGGATGAGATTCGAGGCGTCTCCCAGGGAGGAATTCACCAGCACGTCGCCGGGAGCAGGAGCGAGGTCATCTGGTATAATGTCGGGGACAACCGACTTGTTATTCTCCCCGGAGCATGCTAGAAGGAGAAAACACAGAAGGAATGTTGCAATGAGCTTTGCTAATGAGTTCATATAGTTGTAAGAATAGCAGAACCTCTGCAAGAGAACAAGAGATCTTATCGCACCATCGAAGCGGTGACTGTCGGTTCCCATGAGATTCTTCAGCGATCTCCATGTTCACTCACGTTTTTCGCGCGCCACGAGCAAGACCCTGACCATTGAAGAACTCGTAACAGGAGCCGAACGAAAAGGAATCACGGTTATTGGATCAGGTGATTTCACCCACCCTTCATGGCTCGGCGAGCTCGAAGAGCACCTCGTCGAGGCAGAGCCCGGTCTCTTCAGGCTTTCTCGCAACGGTGGGTGCGTCAGGGTTCTGCTTACCGGCGAAATCAGCACCATCTACAAACAGGCAGACAAAGTAAGGAAAGTCCACCACCTTATTGGTGCTCCGGATCTGTGTACGGTCCGGAAGATCGCCACGAGCCTGGCCAGACGGGGAAACATCACATCTGATGGACGGCCTATCCTGGGGGTGACCTCACGGGATCTGCTGGAGATCGTTCTGGAGGCGAGCGAAGATGCCTTTCTCATTCCAGCGCACATCTGGACTCCATGGTTTTCATCTCTGGGCTCCAAATCCGGGTTTGATTCCATAGCAGAATGTTATCTCGACCTCGAACCGCACATTTTTGCTGTGGAAACCGGTCTTTCTTCGGATCCGCCCATGAACTGGAGGGTGACAAGCCTGGACCGGTACCACCTCGTCTCCAATTCAGACGCCCACTCGGCGGAAAAAGTGGCACGGGAGTCCACGGTTTTCTCGTGCGACCTCGATTACTTCGCCATGGTTCATGCCTTGAAAAACGGTCAGGGGCTCGAGGGCACCGTGGAGTTTTTTCCCGAGGAGGGCAAGTATCATCTTGATGGGCATCGAGACTGCGGCGTTTCCCTCGCCCCTGCCGAAACGAGGGAACTCGACGGGATCTGCCCGGTCTGCGGAAAAAAGGTGACCGTCGGGGTACTCCATCGCGTCGAAGCCCTTGCGGATCGCGATGAAGGCAGCAGGCCTGAACGGGCGAAGGGATTTTTCTCCCTGATACCCCTCAAGGAAATTCTCTCGGAAATTCTCATGGTCGGAAGCTCCTCCAGAAAGGTTGCGGCTACCTACGAGAGGCTCGTGGGAAAACTCGGAGGCGAGCTCCAGATCCTGCTCGACCTCGATAAGGATGAAATTGAGGCGACGGCGGGAGACGTAATCGCCCTTGCCATCTCACGCATGAGGTCCGGCGAGGTTCATCGTGAGGCTGGGTTCGATGGACAGTTCGGGAGGATCAGGGTTTTCCGCGATGATGAGCGGGACCTGCTCTTCGGTGCAGAGGCATCCCTGCAAGGCACAAAGCGAGAGGTCAAGGTATCCGTTGCAGGGTCAGGAAGCTCCTCGAACCCGGGGTCGGATACCCTGCTCAATGACGGACAGCTCAAAGCCGTGGGGTTTCAAGACGGATTTCTGGTTGTGCATGCCGGTCCGGGAACGGGCAAGACCCGGGTTCTCGTGGAACGGATAAAAGCCCTGAAGAAGAATGATGACCGAACATCGATTCTTGCGGTCACGTTCACCACCCGGGCTGCCGCTGAGATTGCCCAGAGGCTGGGAAGGGAGGATGTCGAAGTGAACACCTTCCACGGTCTCGCTTCGAGAATTCTTCGCGGGAGCGGGAGATCCTTCGTTGTGGCCGACGATGCCATGCTCAGGGACGAGGCGAAAGAGCTGGGTAGAGCTGATGCCGAATCATGGGTCAGGGATCTCCTCTTTCGCATGAGTACGCGGCAGCCCCTGCTCCATGAGCAGGCAGCCTTTGTGGAGACACTCAGGAGAAAGGGGCTGTTCCCCTTCGAAGGCCTCATCAAGGAGGCAGTAGCTACGCTCAGAACAGCCACGAACCGACCCAGGTGGAACCATATCCTCGTGGACGAATTCCAGGACATCAACCCGGTGCAGTACCTGTTCTTCAGAGAACTCGGAGGAACCGCAAAGAGCATCATGGTGATCGGGGATGCGAACCAGGCCATCTACGGGTTCCGTGGGAGCACGCCTGAAGCGTTCGATGACGTTTTACGGGACTATCCTCGAGCACACGTTATCAGCCTTGAGGAGACGTACCGCATGAGTTCACCCCTGTCTCGGGCATCCAACGCCTTTATCGGAGCTACGGCGGTGAGGTCTTCACGGGAGGGAGAGTCGATCAGGCTCGTGGAGAGTCCTGTTCCGAATGAATTCATTGCCCGTGAAATCGAATCGCTGGTGGGAGGGCTCAGGCATTCCGTTGTTGCCTGTGCACAGGCAGAGTACGCCCTGAGTGACATCGCGGTGATCGTCCGGACTCAGCAGCAAGCCCAGCCTGTCCTTGAGGCCCTCGACCGGGCATCGATCCCCTATGATACCGCCTATGCCAGAAGTCTTTCGGAAAAGCCCGGCATTGCCGAGAGGATCACGATTCTGGAAGGGAAGAGGTGGCATCACCTCATACGGGGGGTTGGAGAGAAGGCGCAGGAGAGGATGAACCGTGGGGAAGACCCTGGCAGGGTGGTAGCGGTGAAGATCAGTGAGGCGGTGCATCTGATGAATTCCCTGGAGGGATCCATCCGCGCACGCATCAGGAGTATCGAGGATGCAGGTCTGTTCAAGCTCGAAAGGATCGATGATGCCCATCCCTTCTACCAGTACGCCGGGCTCTTCGGTTCTGACCTCGACGGATTTATCGACTTCTGCAGACTCAGCAACGACCAGGGTGCTCTCGGTGGCGAGCGGGTGCACGTCATCACAGCGCATGCGGCGAAAGGCCTCGAATTCAGATGCGTGTTCATAACCTCCCTGATGCACGGTATTTTCCCCCTTGAGGGTTCTTCTGTCTCAGAGGAACGAAATCTATTCTACGTGGCCATGACACGGGCATCCGAGATCCTCTACCTGCTCTGTCCGGACAGAAACCAGTCGGAATTTCTCTGGTTGCTGCCAGCTCAATTCTGCCGGGTGTACAGAGAAAAGCGCAGGCAGTCATCTGAACAGATGCTGCTTTTTTAACCAGAGAGAGAAAGGGGTGGCAGACCTATGGATTTTGGGATGAAAGAGATGATCTACCTGGTAGTTCTCCTGGTCAGTCTTCTGCTGTCGGCCTTTTTCTCCAGCAGTGAGACGGCGTTCATGAGGGCGAACAGGTTCCGCATCAGAAATTTTTCCGAGAAGGGGAATCAGGACGCCATGAGGGTTGAAGAGATCCTGAAAGATCCCGACCGCCTCATCAGCTCTATCCTGCTGGGGAATAATTTTGTCAATGTCCTTGGCTCAGCCCTTGCTACTGCCCTCTTCATTTCTTTTTTCGGACAGGAGGGTATTGTGTATGCAACAGTGACCATGACCGTTATCCTGCTCATTTTTGCAGAAATAACTCCCAAGACCTTTGCGGCATATCGTGCGGAAACGTTTTCCATGATCGCCTCATACCCCATCAAGCTCGTGATCGGAGTCCTTGAACCGATTGCCCAGGTGCTCGTGAAGACCTCCCGCGTGATCCTCTCGCTGTTCGGGTTCGATCCTGAGAAGGAGGAGGCCATGACCGAGGAGGATATCGGATCCGTCATCTCCATGGGACACAAGGAAGGATTCATCGCCGAACCCAAGGCGAAGATGCTGGTTGCCATCATGGACATGGACTCTGTTCCGGTCAAGAAAATCATGTTGCCGCTCAACCAGATGGAGTTCATCCCCCTCGATGAGGGGTTCAATGATATTGTGAAGCTCATTGTTTCAAAGGATTTCACCCGGTATCCCGTGTACAAGGATTCAAAAGACAATATAGTGGGGTATCTCCATATCAGGGATATCTGGCGGTATGTCGGCACAAAGGAGACCTTCAAGGTTGCCGATTGCCTCAGGGAGGCGCACTTTGTGCCTGAGACAAAATCCCTCCTCAAACAGCTCATCGACTTTCAGCAGATGCACGTACACATGGCGTTCGTGGTGGACGAACATGGCACCGTCAAGGGGGGAATCACCCTCGAGGATATCATTGAAGAGATCACCGGCGACATCGTCGATGAGCACGACAGCATCCGCAGCCCCGTTGTCCCGGTGGGTGAGAAGAGTTTCATCGTCATGGGGAGCATCGGCCTGAGGGATCTTGAGCGTGAGATCGGCAGGGCATTTCCCGAGGAGTTTGACACGATATCCGGTCTTATCCTGCACCTGCTCGATCGGATTCCGAATGAGGGAGACACTGTCGAGTGGGAGGCTCTTCAGTTCAGGGTCGAACGCATGCGGGGAAACCGCATTAGCAGGGTACGGTTGACGATACAGGAGTGAGAAGCGGTTTTTTCCCCAGTACCTGGTGGTGCGCTGAGCAGGTTACAATCTCTGTGATTTTTCCCGTGCCAGGATGAGGTCTGCGTCCGATTGTCTCACGTACAGGGGGCTGATGTCTTTGGTGAGGGTCTCGATGGGGAGCTTCCGGGCGAGCAGACCCGTGACGTATGCCCGGGGCGTCCAGAGGTTCTCCGTTCCCGGCACGAAGTGTTCCCCGAGATCTTCTGCGAGCATATCCCGGTAGAGTTCAAGCCCGTCTCCAATGAAGAGCGTGGGTTCAGTGATGTAGTTCTTCACCTCATCAGGCCCTCGGTTGAGGTACTCCGTGAGCCGATAACCATCCGGGGAGTACAGAGCGAAGTATACCTCGGTCTTGCGTGCATCAATCAGGGGCATGACCGGGAGCCTGCTCGGCAGTGCCCCGTAAGCGAGGGTGTCAAGGGTGGAAATTCCTGCAAGGGGACATCCCAGCGCCATGGAAAGGCCCTTTGCTGTGGCGATTCCTATCCTGATGCCGGTGAATGAGCCCGGGCCGATCCCCGAAGCGATGAGAGAGAGGTCCGAAGGGCCTGTGTCGCTGTGGCGAAACAGAGAATCGATGAGGGGAAGGAGTTCGCCGGCATGACCCTGACGCACGTGCAGATTGATCTCGCACTCGAGGGTGTCGCCACTCAGGAGAGCAGCACTGCAGCAGCGTGTAGATGTATCGAGGGCAAGGATACGGATGGCTATTCTCCCGTGACGAGCCGAAGGATATCATTGTAAAAGGCAAAAAGCATGAGGAGGATCAGGAGAAACAGGCCGATCTGCTGGGCGATCTCCCGTGGTTTCCCTTCCACCGGTCTGCCGGTGATTCCCTCGATCATGAAGAGGACGAGATGTCCCCCGTCCAGGATGGGAATGGGCAGCAGATTGATGATGGCGAGGTTGATGCTGATGAAGGCGATCATCGAGAAGAACGGGAGCATTCCTGCACGGAAGGTCTCTCCGGACACCTGGGCGATGAGGATCGGTCCTCCAAGGCTCTTGCGGACATCGAGGCTGCCGGTGATGATCTTCCAGAAAGCGATCCCGGTGAGTTCGACGATTCGGTACGTCTGCATGAATCCGTATCCGATACCTCCGATGAGACCGAAGTTCTTGGTGATGATCTCCTCCGAGCGGGTGATCCCGATCATGGGACGCTCAATCACTTCACCAAAGAGATTCGTATCCTGGATGAGCTTCGGTGAGACATGTATAATAAAGGTATTCTCTCCCCGGGCAATGAGCATCTCCACAGACTCCCCCGCTGTCGACTGCATCAGGAGAATGGAGATGTCTTCCCAGATCTCAACGGGGTTGCCGGCGATCGTGACAATCCTGTCTCCGGCCAGAAGGCCGGCCCTGTCCGCCGGTGAGTCATCCTGGACAGAACCCACCACGGAACTGAAGGTGGGGATTCCGATCCAGGCAATCACCATGTAGATCACCACAGCCAGCAGGAAGTTGAACACAGGTCCCGCTGATACGATGAGTGCTTTGACTTTCAGCGCCTTGTGGGAAAAAGCTCTGCTCGGATCGATATGAGAAAGCTCCTCCTGGTCTTTGTTTGAGGAATCCTCTCCGAGCATTTTAACGTATCCCCCGAGGGGTACAAGCGACAACCGGTATTCCGTCTCCCCGATGCGCTTCTTGAGGAGAGCCGGCCCGAACCCCAGGGAGAATTTCAAGACACCTACGCCATTGATCTTGGCCAGGATGAAATGGCCGAGTTCATGAAAGAAGATGAGGATTCCCAGGGCGATGATGAACGCGAACAGTGTTGTCATAGTACCAGAGACTCTGCAATCATTCTGGATTCCCTGTCAAGCGCTATCAGATCTTCCGGTGTCGATACCTGGGTCGATGCAAGCGTCTCCATGGTCTTTTCAACAAGGAGGGAGATCTCATCGAATCTGATCCGTCCCGAGAGAAACGCATCGATGGCCACCTCGTCGGCGGCATTCATGATGCAGGGCCACGTCCCTGGTTTTTCCATGGCGTGGCGTGCAATCCTGAGGGCGGGAAAGGCGCTTTCGTCGGGGGGAAAGAATTCCAGACGCCCAGGGGTATCAAAGGAAAGGGGTTCGATGGCAAGGGGGATGCGCTCTGGCCAGGCCAGGGCGTACCCGATGGCCACACGCATGTCCGGGATCCCCATCTGGGCCTTGATGCTCATGTCTTCGAACTCCACCATGGAGTGAACGATGCTCTGGGGGTGGATCGTCACCTCGATTCTGTCCAGGGGGAGCATGAAGAGCCAGAAGGCTTCGATGATCTCGAAACCCTTGTTCATCATGGTTGCAGAATCGATGGTGATCCTTCTGCCCATGGACCAGGTCGGGTGATTCAGGGCCTCATCGGGGGTTATGCTCCCGAAGGTATCTCGAGGTCTGTTTCTGAAAGGGCCGCCTGATGCCGTGAGGATGATGCGACGGATGGGGTTGTTCTTTTCTCCGGCAAGGCACTGGAATATGGCGGAATGTTCTGAATCCACAGGGATGATTCGTGCAGAGTGCTTTTTCGCCTCCCGGGTCAGGAAGGCACCGCCGATTACGAGAGATTCCTTGTTTGCAAGGGCAAGTCGTGCTCCGAGGCGAACCGCCGTCAGGGAAGGAAGGAACCCGGCAGCCCCGGCTATGGCGTTGATCACAATGTCCGGTTCGCACGTGTTCAGGAGATCACTGGGGGAGCGCTGTCCTGATCGTATTCCGAACCCCGGCACGTCGGGAGGGGGCATCCCCGTGAGCGCCAGGTTAGTGACCCCGAATTCCTGTGCCTGTTGGAGGAGGAGCGAGCTATTTGTCCCCGCACTCAGTCCTGCAATAGTGAATAGATCGGGGTGCATCCGGATGACATCGAGAGCGGACCGTCCGATGGATCCCGTAGATCCGAGGATCACCACCTTCTTCATTCAGGAGACAACCGTGATGACGAGGTAGAGTACCGGAGCGACAAGCATGATGCCGTCCATGCGATCAAGCATGCCCCCGTGACCGGGGATGAGGCTTCCCATGTCTTTGACCTTGAATTCTCTCTTGAGCAGGGATGCGGTGAGATCCCCGGCAAGGTCGAGAATGGCGATGCATGGTGCCAGAACCAGGATGATCCAGAGAGGATAGGAGCCATCGAGTTCGATGAAGCGGGAGTAGAGAAGGAGGCTGATGTACCCTAGTACGATTGCTGCCGCGATCCCGCCGAGAAGCCCCTCGAGGGTCTTCTTTGGACTGAGACGGGCTGCGATGTGGCGCCTGCCGAGATTTTTGCCCACATAGTAGGCCCCAGTGTCGGAGGCAAAGACGCACACGAGACCGAAGATCATCCAGAACCTTCCATCTATCCCGATCCTGATGAGGATCCAGAAGCCAACCAGTGCCAGCGGGTAGATGAGACCCATGAGCGCAAATACGATGTCCCGGGATGTGACCTTCCCTTTTTCGTAGAGAAAGAGCGAGGAGATCAGGATGATGATTGCGGTGATGCAGAGCATTACGTAGGCCAGATCTACACGGGACAGGTACAGTGCATACAAAAAGGGAACGCAGGAAACGATGCCAATCCACCCGAGGAGCCGGGCCTCTTTGCTGATGGAGATACGGTAGAGCTCATACAGGCAGATCCCGACAACGATTACCACGAGCAGACTGAACATCCATGGAGGACCAACAATGGCCGGGACGGCCAGGATGACGATAAGGACGAATGCTCCGAAGAGACGGATCATGAAGTGGTACCCTCGATCTGTTCGCTGGTCAAACCGAAGCGACGCTGCCGTCCGGAAAACCAGGTCAGCGCCTCATCGAGAGCGTTCTCATCGAAGTCGGGCCAGAGGATGTCGGTAAAGTAGATCTCGGTGTATGCCATCTGCCACAGGAGAAAATTGCTGATGCGCCATTCTCCTCCTGTTCTGATCATGAGATCCGGATCCGGCATGAAGGACGTGTCGAGCTGGTCCGAAAAGGTTTGTTCATCGAGAGTCGTTACATTCACTCCGAGCCGGCCCACGCGTTGGATGGCACGGATGATCTCGTCCCTGCCGCCGTAGTTGAGCGCAATGCTCAGGTGAATCTCGGTGTTGCCCGAGGTCTCCTGGAGGGTCCTGGTGATCTTGTTCTGCAGGGTCTCGGGAAACCGTGACATATCCCCGATGGTATGTATACACACCCCGCTTGTTTTCAGTCTGTGTATCTCGGTGTCGATGAACCGCTCCAGGAGCCTGAACAGTCCTTCTACTTCGCTGGATGGCCTGTTCCAGTTCTCTGAAGAAAAGGCGTAGAGGGTGAGGTACGTGATGCCGCGTTCCCTGGCAGCCTCTACGATCCTTCTGGCGGCCTGGGCGCCCTGCTCGTGTCCATTCAACCTGGACAGCCCGCGAAGCTTTGCCCACCTCCCGTTTCCGTCCATGATGATTGCGACATGTTCGAGTCCGGGTATCATTGAAAGGTCTTGTTACCACAGGGCTGTTTTCGGGGTCAACAAGGAGGTTTTTCGGCGTCATATCGCGGGGAATATTAACCCTTGACTTTTGTATAAGCTCTGCGATACAGACTCATTTTGCGCGAGCTATGGGTGCGCGGACAGGGCTGGAGTAGCTCAATCGGTAGAGCAGCTGATTTGTAATCAGCAGGTTGCGGGTTCGAGTCCCATCTCCAGCTTCAACGATGCTTCGGAGGGGTTCCCGAGTGGCTAAAGGGAGCAGACTGTAAATCTGCCGGCTCAGCCTTCGGAGGTTCGAATCCTCCCCCCTCCACCAGGAGAATGAGGGTTTGCAGGAGACGTGAGTCGTTTTTGACTGCACTATCCTTGTTGACGATGCGGGAGTAGCTCAGTTGGCTAGAGCGTCAGCCTTCCAAGCTGAGGGTCGCGGGTTCGAATCCCGTTTCCCGCTCCATGACCCCTCTTTACGTGGAGAAATGCCCACGTAGCTCAGTAGGTAGAGCACTTCCTTGGTAAGGAAGAGGTTCCCCGGTTCGATCCCGGGCGTGGGCTCCACCATTTACGGTTTGCGCACAGAAAAAATTATTACACAAGGGGGACTTACATGGCTAAGGAGACATTTAAGAGGACGAAGCCGCATGTGAATGTGGGGACGATTGGTCATATTGATCATGGGAAGAC
>OMKS01000039.1_pt1 | contig 95113 bp, 78 predicted proteins | sample 1674721 | NCBI WGS metagenome assembly OMKS01 (sample SAMN06264996, study PRJEB25208) | sediment metagenome | isolation source: hot spring sediment | place: USA: California | collected 2014-09-02 | reverse complement strand
GATTTTTTCCCCTCTCTTTGCTGAAAAAATATTGATGTCATCCTCACCGAAAGTTGCATTTATTGGTTGAATTTAGGCAAAATATTAAAGATGGGGTTCGAATTTTTGGAGGTTATTCATACAGGGATGTAGAATTTGATAATCCGTTCTACGAATAATATACTAAGGCCTAGTCAACTAGGCCTTTTCTATTTCCCGGGGGTCAAGGGCATCGCGGAGGCTATTACCCAGCAGGTTAAAGGCCAGCACCAAAAGCATCATGGCAAAGCCAGGTATAAGGGCAAGGTAGGCCTTATCCATGATGATGTAACCGTAATGGTCGCGTATCATGGTACCCCAGGAGGGAGCCGGGGGCTGAACGCCAATACCCAAAAAGCTTAGCCCTGCCTCAAGCAGTATGGCAGTAGAAAAGTTGCTTGCCGAAACTATGATTACTGGCGCCATGATATTGGGCAGCATATGTCTGAAAATGGTACGCCACGGGCCGTATCCCAATACCTTAGCCGCCTCAACATACTCCTTTTCCCTAACACTAAGAACCTGACCACGAACGACACGTGCCATATCCACCCACATGGTTAGGCCAACGGCAACAAATATTTGCCAAAATCCCTTCCCAATAGCCATGGTTAAAGCAATAACCATCAGTAAAGTAGGTACTGACCAAACCACATTTACCAGCCACATAATGGCATCGTCAATAAATCCACGCGCAAAACCGGCAATGGCTCCCAAAACAATGCCAATTATTAAAGCAATTCCCACGGCAATAAACCCAACTGAAAGCGATATGCGTGCACCAATAACCAGGCGGCTCAATAGGTCGCGCCCAAAACGATCGGTTCCGAGAAGGAACCGACGCGTTACAAGGTTTTGACTTAATACCCTTTGCTGGGCCTCAACTACTGGCAAAACTACTTGCTGCCCACCGGACAGAAATGCAGTGATTGTATCGTTTTCATGTAAATATTTTTTTTCGGTGTTTAACCAGAAAAGTATCTCGGGCAGTGAAAATTCGGCAACAATGGCTTCACCATCGGGAATCGGATTATACTCACGGGCATAAACCCTAATGCCATCAAAGTAGATTGAATCGACCGGGATTTCGCTATACTCATGCTCCTGCCCATAAAACATTCGGCCCAGAATGTTTCGCCTTTTAACCTCATGCTGCTTGGCAACACGCAGGAATTTGACTTTACAGCCAGGCTTAAGCGTTGCCAGCTGCAAATGCTGACCATTTGCAAAGGGCGAGCTGTCGGGTATGATTAGGTATCCAAGAATTGCAATAGTGGCAATGGAAGCTATGACTAATAGTGATGCAACGGCCATGCGGTTTGACAGCAACCTACGCATTGCTATTCGCATTGGCGAGCCGTTTCGGGCTAACTCTACTAACTGTTTGTTCTTTCTTTCCAAGTTGTTCCTTTAATTAATCCTAGAATGGCAGCAATTGTTACATAAAATGGGTAAACCATTTGTAAAGGTATAAAAACCACCAATAGGTTCTGCTGTTTGGTTTTAAAAAGGTAGTAAGCCATGAAAGGGAAATCTACTAGTGTTTTGGCAGCAACCAGCGTAATTGGTAGTGTAAAAGTAACAACACCCAAAACTGACAGTATTGCTGAAAAAACGATCCATAGGTTCATGGTAAAAACTAAGATTGATAGCAGTAGCGTTAGGGAATCGGTATATGCTTTTGCCTTTGAAGCCCAACGGCTTCGGCGTGAAATAAAACCCTTTATTCCTCCACTAAAACTTGTGTGCACAGCCACCTGAGGCGATGCCAGAAACTTAAATCGCAAACCATGGATGGACTTGGCATGATGCAGCAGGAACATATCGTCGCCCGAAGCGATATCGGTACGCAGAATCTTACCATCTACACTAACTTTACTTCGCCTGAAAGCCAAATTGGCCGATGAGGCTATAACAGGTTTGCCAACAGCAAAGCTTGCCGCTGAAACAGCCATCAGCGATAGGTAATCGAGCGCCTCAAACATGGAAAGAATACTGCCCCTTTCAAACTGGGGTTTAACCTCACCCTGAAAAAAATCAGCATTCCCCATGCTTTCAACAATAGAACTTAGCCACTGAGGAGTATGGATGCAATCGGCATCGGTGAAAACAACGGTATCATACCTGGCTTGCGATATCCCCAAAAGTAAAGCTTGCTTTTTGCCCGCTTGCCCATTGGGTAAAACCAACGGTTTTAAAGGTAGCTGGTTTTGGCTTGCCATTACAAGATTGGGGCCGTTATCGGTTGACCCATCATCAATCAAAATAGCCTCCCAATGCTCATGCGGTAAGTCCTGAGCCTCAAGCGAGGCAATAAGTTTAGGAAGATTTTCACGCTCATTCCGGAACGCAACAACCACCGATATGCCATGTATATTTTCACTGCCAACTTTACTGGTTTTTAACCATTTGTTAGTTAATAAGCCCGTCAAAAGCCATAGAATAGCAATAATGTAAATGGTAATGAGTATGGCTGAAAAAAGAATCATAGCTTGCTCATAAAATCGGCAATTCTTTTACGGGCTAAATCTATCTCCTCAATAGGTCGAGCCACATTAAAGCGCAACCAGTTTATTTTACTGGAACTAAAATGCTCACCGGGAATAACAGCCACACCGGTAGTTTCATAAAGGTCAGAGGCAAACTCAAAACCATCGGTAAAGGAGTCGGGCAGTTTAGCCCAAATAAAACAACCACCATCAATTCGGGGGACTGTAAAGTTAAAACGGATAAGCTCATCTCTTAAGCTGTTGAATGTGTTTTTTATCCATTGCCTCAGTTCCTCCATGTAGGTGTTGCCGTATTGGAACTGAGCCAGGTAAACTGCAAGTGCTTGTTGGGTAACGCTTGGGGCACACAGTCCGATGTAATCGTGAATGGCCCTAATGGCCTTGGTGTGATTGGGATGATGGATTACATAACCCACACGCCATCCGGTAATACACAACGATTTTGAAAAACTGCTAACAATGAATAACCTTTCGGAGATATTATCCAAAGGAATATATGGTTTTTGCGAAAAGTAAAACTCCTCATAAACCGAATCGAAAACAACAAAAAAATTTAACTCGGTAGCCAGCTCAAGCAACTGGCTAACCTCAGTTGATGTCCAAACCTTTCCGTAGGGGTTGCCGGGTGAACTTAAAAATATCAACTTCACCCTATTGAATTCGATACTTTTCCTAAGCTCGTTAAAATCAATAATCTCATCGTTAAGCAAGGGGAAGGCAATAAATTTATGATTAAAAATTTGAGGCAGGCGACTGTAACTTTCGTAGGCAGGGTCAAAAGAAAGGGTTACCAGGTTATTCCCAAGCATTCTGAAAAGATAGGTATAAACCAACGAAAGCCCCTCGGTTGCACCCTGAACCACTAGAAGTCCATCGGGTTCTACGCCATATCTACGCTCAATTTGTGTCCTTAGCTGAAGATTACCAATTCCTGGTGCATACTGGTGATGCTGCGTATCGGCAACATCTTTTAAAACTCTTATGAGTTCAGCAGGAGGCTGAAAGCCTGGAATACCCTGTGCAAGGTTAATCCCTCCATTTATTTTAACCAGATCGCTGAAGTAACTAATATATGAACCATCGGGTTTTGCTCTCATAAGCTAAGAGTTTAAGCAAAATATCTACAAAAATGCAATTAAAAAAGCATTACATAGACATTGGGTAAGCCAAAATTGTAAAGTTTGGCTAAATTTGCATGCAACTTAAAAATAAACAGCATGCGTATTAGGTATTTTGTTTCAATAGTTTTAATAGTATTTTTGGCAGGATGCAGCAGCAACGATGCAGTTGTTATTAACATAAATGTAAACAGCCCTGAGAAAACAATGCTTTTCATAAGCAAAATTGATTTCAATAAAACCATAAAGTTTGACTCGGTTAGGATATCGGCTGGCGAGAGTGTAAAAAAGTTTAAAGTAAAACAAGGCGATGAACCGGAGTTCTACTCCCTTAGCACAAGCAAAGGGACTGCCATTACCCTACTAGCTTCAAAAGGCGAAAAAATCAACGTAATTCTGGATCTAAGTAATGCCATTGACTATCAGGTTTCGGGTTCTGAGGGATCTGAGAAGGTACGTTGGGTTACAAGAACATTTGCCAAGTCGAAGGCTAAGGTTGATGAACTTTCAAAAAGATACCTTAATGCCGAGAGCAACCTGGAACGCAAATCAATAAACAACGAATTTGAGCAGGAACGCATACGCGTAAAGGATGAGCTCACCAAATTTGTTTGGGAAAACCCAATGAACAAAGCCAGTATAATGGCACTATACCAAAAATACAATGAAAACCTATACATTTTTGATAGCTCTGATGATTTACTGCTAATAAAAATGGTTGCCTCTGCATGGAAGGCTCTTTACCCTGAATCGAACTACACCAAAGGAATGCTTGAGGATATCAAAAATATTGAGAAACGCATTGCCAATGCTAAAATGCAGCAGCTGATACAAAGTTCAGAGATGCCTATTCCCGACCTAAGCATTCCGGACAAGAATGGACGTAGCATAAAACTATCATCGCTTAAAGGCAAGGTCATACTGCTCGACTTTTTCACCAGCGAGAACACCGGTAGCTTACTGGATAACCGTGAACTTTTAGAAATTTACAAGAAGTATAAAAGCAGAGGGTTTGAGGTTTACCAGATATCGTTCGATGCTACCCGCGAGGATTGGATTAACTACATTGAAAACGCAGGATTACCCTGGATTAGTGTAAGGGAGGATGATCCATCGGCCTCAAGTGCCGCATTATTCTACAACGTAAGACAACTACCTGCCAATTACCTTATTGGGACAGATTTCAATATCATTGGCAAAAATCTATACGGCGCAAACCTGCAAAAGGCCTTGGATAGCTACCTAAACAAGTAAATAACTTCATGAGCCAGGGTAAGAAGATATACTTTGCATCGGATCTACATTTTGGCTTGCCTAACCATGAACAGAGCCTACCCCGTGAAAGGCTATTCAACACCTGGCTCGATAGCATTAGCCATGATGCTGTGGAACTATACCTCCTGGGTGATATTTTTGATTTCTGGTTTGAGTACAGGCGGGTTGTTCCCAAAGGATATACGCGGTTCTTGGGAAAAATTGCCCAGCTAACCGATAGCGGCATTCCCGTTCACTTTTTTACCGGCAACCACGATGTGTGGATGTTCGACTACTTTGAGAAGGAGGCAGGGGTTCAAGTTCACCGCAAACCCATTGTGCGGGAATTGCATGGAGCAAAGTTCCTGCTTGCCCATGGCGATGGGCTTGGCCCTGGAGATCCCGGCTACAAGTTGCTTAAACGAATCTTTACCAGCCCTACCCTGCAATGGATGTTTGCCAAGCTTCACCCAAACTTCTCGCTATGGTTCGGAAACCAATGGAGCGTAAGCAGCAGATACTCCAAGGAAATAACCCATGTTTTCCAGGGCGAGGATGAGCAAATAACCAAGTACTCAAGGCTTAAACTTCATGAAGAACATTTTGATTTTTTTATTTACGGCCACTGGCATTCGCCCATAATATATCCGTTAACGGCAAAGTCGAACCTTGTGGTGCTAGGCGATTGGTTAGTTAGCAACACCTATAGCGTATGGGATGGTATTGAGCTAAAGCTCATGCGGTATCTACCATCAGAGCCCGACGAGGTGCTAGCCGCGGCAACCATTTCATCACCCAAGGCATAATGAACTTTTTGGCACATCTATACCTTTCGGGTAGCAACATCGATATTCGGTTGGGCAATTTTATAGGCGATCATGTAAAGGGAAAGCAAATCCTTACCTACCCGCAGGGTATTCAAATGGGTATAATGCTCCACCGCAGAATCGATCAGGTTACTGATAGGCACCAGGTGTGGAAAGGCTGTAGGGAGAAATTACGCCCCAGCTATGGTCAATGGTCGGGAGTTGCTGCAGATGTGATGTTCGATTACATACTGGCAAAAGAGTGGCAAACCTACTCCAACAGACCACTTAAAGGATTTACCAGAACCTTCTACTTTCAAATGCTCCAGCGCTACCACATGCTCCCTGCGACAGTAAGGGGGTTCCTGCCACTTATGATTCATAGCAACAGGTTATACTCCTACAGCACCGATGAGGGTATTACCAGAGCGCTTGAGATAATGGGCAACTACACCACAATGAAAGGGAACCCAGGCCTTGCATTACAAATAGTAAAGGAAAACTATAATGCTTTCAGTACAGGGCTTCAAGAATTGCTTTACACATTAATAGGAATTGCAGAAAAAGAGTACGGTATACCTATTAGTATGCCCCATAGCGCGAAACATCGAACCTAAGGAGAATAAAGACAAGGATTGTAAACGCCCAGAGCGATGAACCCCCATAGCTAAAGAACGGCAGGGGAATTCCAATGACAGGAACCAACCCAATGGTCATGCCAACATTAACTGCGGCGTGTAAAAATAGTATTGAAACAACCCCATACCCATATATACGGGCAAAATGTTCGGTTTGTCTTTCGGCGATTTTTAACAGGCGTAAAAGGAAAAGCGCTATTAACATTACAACTATTAACGACCCCATAAAACCCCACTCTTCCCCTACTGTGCAGAATATGAAGTCGGTGCTTTGCTCAGGCACAAAGTTATACTTAGTTTGAGTACCCAACAGATAGCCTTTGCCCCAAAGCCCACCTGATCCAATAGCAATCTTGGACTGGTTAACGTTATAGCCCCAGCCCAACGGATCGTTTTCAATTCCCAGCAGGTCGTTGATACGCTTTTGGTGATGAACATCCAAAACTCGCTCAAAAACGTAGTCGGCCGACATGGAAAAGCCTAATGTTGCTATTAAGAACAGCGATATAACATAAACCGGTTTCAACCTATTCTTATAGGCATACAGTAAACCTAAAATTGCAGCTACTAAAACCGGAATTAAAAATATCAACCCGTTCGATAGTTTTAACTGAAAAAATTCCGATAAAATGTAAAGCAACAGTCCAATTCCTAATGCACCAATTGAAACCCTAAAGGCATCGCGATACTGGCGGGTGTAAAGTATAAAAAGAATTACTGCAACAGCAAAAATAAAAGCAATTACAACCGATGTGCTATATACGAGAGTAAGGATAAAGACTAAAACCAAGAAAGCCAGGTACGATAAAATCCATGCAGGTAACCCCTCGCGGTAAAGAACCAAAACAAGAGATCCAAAAACCAGAGCCGAACCTGTATCGTTCTGGAGGATAATGATACCAACAGGCAAACCTATTACAATGCCTACTTTAACGTACGACCAAAAACCAGAAAGTTTAAAGCCGTAGCTACTCATAAGCTTTGCAAGCGCAAGGGCAGTGGCAATCTTAGCAAACTCAGCAGGTTGCAATCCGAATGAACCTATGGGTATCCACGATTTTGAGGCATTAACCACGCGGCCAAAAAGCAACGTTGAAATCAACGTTATGAGAATAATCCCATAAAAGATATAAGCAAATGCGGGGTATATTCTATCGTTGGAGAAAAGAATAACAATAGCCATAATGAATGCAAAGAATATCCATACCAGCTGTTTGCCGTAGCGCTGGCTGAAATCGAGGATATTCCTGTGCTCATCGCTGTAAACAGCGGCATAAATATTTAACCATCCCATCAGCACCAGAACAACGTACAGGATGGTTGCAGCCCAATCGAGGTTTCGTAATATGTTATTTCGCTTTTGCACGTCTATCTAACAAGTTAGCATCCATGATATACTTTTCCAGCCAAGGCTTAGAAATCGTATTTTTCAGATACTTTTCAATCATCAAGCTGGCAATGGGCGCAGCCCAAGTGGCACCAAAACCTGCATTTTCAACATATACCGATATGGCTATTTTAGGGTCATCCTTGGGGGCAAAAGCAAAGAACACTGAGTGATCCTTACCATGTGGGTTTTGGGCGGTTCCGGTTTTACCGCAAATGCGGATATCGGGCAAAGCCGCTATGCGTGCGGTACTTCCACTACCTGGATCTCCGTTAACGGCCAAATCCATTCCCTCAATGATGTAATCAAAGTACTTTGAATCAATTGATGTGATATGCTTCTCCCTAAACACCGAGTTAATGGTATCGCCTTCTATTGATTTTACCACATGGGGTGCTATGTAGTATCCCTTATTGGCAATGGTTGCAGCAAGGTTTGCCATTTGAAGTGGAGTAACGGAAAGTTCACCCTGCCCTATGGCAAGTGAAATGATGGTGAGTGAACTCCAACCTCCCTTCCTATAGTACTTGTCGTAAAAAGAAACCGAAGGTACAATGCCCTTTAGTTCATGGGGTAAATCGATATTCAACTTGTTGCCGAAACCAAACGATTCCACATGCCTCTTCCAGGCAGAAAAACCATTCTCAACCGAACCAAATTCCTTTTTATCGATAATGTTACGGAAAACATGGCAGTAATAGGTATTGCACGAAACCTGGATGGATTGAATAAGGTTTGTTGGTGAAGGATGGCTATGGCAGGCTACACCGCGCCCCACGGTGTATCCACCGTGGCAAGCATACCGGGTTTCAGGTGTAACAACCCCTTCCTGTAAACCGATTAGCGCATTTACCACCTTGAATGTGGAGCCGGGCGGGTAGAGCGCCATTATTGAACGGTTGAATATTGGTTTTAATGAATCCTGTTTGAGAGCCCTGAAGTTAGCAGCCCGTTGCCTCCCAACCAGCAGGTTGGGATCGTATGTTGGGCTCGATATCATGGCCAAAACCTCACCGGTTTTAGGTTCAATGGCAACAATGCTGCCAATTTTATTTTGCATTAAACGCTCACCATACTCCTGGAGGTTTGCATCAATAGTAGTTGTGATGTTCTTGCCGGGTACTGCCATCGTATCAAACTTCCCCTGATCATATGAACCTTTGATACGGTTATGAACATCGACCATGAAGATTTTTACTCCCTTTTTCCCACGTAGTACATGTTCATAGGAGCGCTCAATGCCGCTTATGCCAATGTAATCGCCCTGTTGGTAGTATGGGTTATTTTTAATATGGCGTTCATCAACCTCACCTACATACCCGAGCAAATGCGCAGCAATGGGTGAATTATATGAACGCACCGTACGGGGTTGGATTTCAAAACCTTGATATTTATACATCACCTCCTGGAATCGTGCAAAATTTTCAGCAGAGATCTGCTTTAGCAAAACCACTGCTTTACGAGGCGAATAGCCTTTTTGTTTAGTGGCCTGTTTAAACGCACTGCGGACCTGATCAACCGTAAGCTCAAGCATGGTGGCAAACTCAAGAGTATCGAACGGTTTTACCTGCCTCTTTACCATTAAAATATCGAAAATTGGCTTGTTGGACACTAAAGGTACTCCATGACGATCGAATATTAGACCTCGGGCAGGATACTGAGTGATGTACCGGAGTACATTGTTTGCCGCTGAAAACTTGTAGGAGCTATCAATTACCTGAATATAGAATAACTTACCAACTATGGCAGCAAATACAAGCAATATGATTACCGACACTACAACGCGTCTGCTACTTTCAGCTCGTAACACCACTACTTTGTCATTTTATTAGGAGCCAGTAAAAGCTCAATGATCACTATAAAAAAAGTTGAAACAGCAGTGCTGAGAATGATTCGAACCAGTGTTAACCAGAAGTGCTTAAACGTAAAAACTTCCAGGATGAATAGGGTAAAGTGATGAACTAGCACAGCAATTAAGGCGTATACAATAAACCACTCCATGGATGTGTTTGAAACATCGGGTACACCCCGTATATCCTGAACCGATTTAAAACTCCATCGGTTTAGAATTACAGGCCGAAAATAAGCAAGAACCAACGATGCGGTGGTATGAAGGCCAAGTGTATTGGAAAAATAGTCAACAGCAAAACCCAATGTAAAACCAATAATAAGCAACATCCAACGGGTAATGCGATAAGGAAGTAATAAGATAGCAAGTATGTAGATATACGGGTTTACGTAGCCCATAAAGTTAATGTTGTTTAGCACCAGAAACTGCAGTAAAAGCAGAACTACCGTTAAACCTAAATATTTTATAATACCTCTGTTCATCACTTCATGGTTTGCAAACTATCAATTTCGTTTTTGGCTTTTGAATCGACCAGATATACATATGTGAGGGTTTTAAAATCGGCGAAGAGTTCAACCGTAATTTGGAGGAAACTACCATCCTTAATGTAAAAATCGACAACGCGGCCAACCGGGATATCCTTGGGGAAGATGGTTGAAAAGCCACTGGTTACAATTGAATCGCCAACTGCCACATTAACATGTAGGGGGATTTCATCAAGAACAACACGTCTGTAATTCATGCCATCCCACGATAACGCTCCAAAAGAACCCGACTTCTTATGCATAGCCGAAACCCTTACATCAGTATTTAACAGTGAAATGACTGAGGCAAAATGTTTAGTGGTAGCCGATACAATGCCAACAACGTTGTTTTTACATATAACTCCCATCCCCTTGTAAGCACCGTCATTAGATCCCACATCGAGGGTAATGTAGTTATGGCGGCTATTGATTGAGTTATCAATAACCCTGGCTGGGATATAACGGAATACCCCAGAAGTATCATCAATTCTCATTAATGAATCCTGAAGCATTTGCAGCTTAAGCCTGTACCCTTCAATTTCGTTACGGAGCTTGACGTTTTCCAGTAGTAATAAAACATTTGAGCGCTGTAGCTGAAACAGGTTTGAAACCTTTGAGGCTTGCTTATGCCAAAACCCAGTAATTGACTTTGTTACCGCACTAACCTGCGATTTCTGATAGTAAGTGGTATTAAAGTATAGCGAAAGCGAGACCCCTAAAAGAATCAGGAATACCAGATGAATATAAAGGCGCTTTAAGATCTCGTACAGGTTATTCATCGCAAAAGCATTGTTTCAGTTACCTCATCAGGAATGGGAACGACAGCTTTTTCAACGCTATACTGGTACCCCGAGCAACTGCATGTAAAGGATACTCAGCAACATGGAAAGGAATATTCACTTTCTCGGTTAAACGCTTATCGAGGCCACGGAGCAATGCTCCACCACCAGCCAAGTATATACCCTTTTGAACAATATCGGCATAAAGCTCAGGCGGAGTTTGTTCCAGTACGTTAAAAATAGCCGATTCTATTTTTGAAAGCGATTTGTCCAAACAGTAAGCTATTTCCTGATATGAAACCGGCACCTCAATGGGTAATGCTGTCATTAGGTTTGGTCCACGAACAAAAAATTCAGCCGGAGGATTGTCCAGGTCAGGAAGAGCTGAACCCACATTTATTTTGATATCCTCAGCGGTACGCTCACCAATTTTTACGTTGTGCTGCTGACGCATGTATGCCTGAATGTCGGCTGTAAAGCCATCGCCGGCAATACGAACCGATTTGTTGCATACAATACCTCCCAAGGCAATAACCGCTATTTCGGTTGTACCACCACCTATGTCAACCACCATGCTACCCTCAGGGGCCATAACATCGAGCCCGATGCCAAGGGCAGTTGCCATGGGTTCGTAAATCAAGTAAACATCACGACCACCGGCATGTTCAGCTGAGTCACGTACAGCACGGATTTCCACCTCAGTACTACCACTCGGAATACCTATAACCATGCGGAGCGATGGAGTAAATATTGGGTTTTTGCTGTTGATCATGCTAATCATCCCGCGTATCATTTGCTCAGCCGCGTTAAAATCGGCAATTACTCCATCCCTGAGCGGGCGAATAGTTTTGATGTTCTCGTGGGTTTTACCATGCATAGCCCGGGCCTGTTCCCCTATGGCTACCATTTCCCCAGTTGAATGGTCAATGGCCACTATCGAGGGCTGATCAACTACAATCTTGTCGTTATAAAGAATGATTGTGTTAGCCGTTCCCAAATCGATGGCCAACTCCTGTGTTAAAAACGAAAAAAGTCCCATATCGAATCAATAATTATTTTTCTAATGTTTAAAATGTCGTATTCCTGCAAAAATCATGGCAATGCCATTTGCATTGCAAAAGTCAATGCTATCCTTATCCTTAATTGAGCCCCCGGGTTGAATAACTGCCCTAATACCAGCCTCGTAGGCAAGTTGAACGCTATCGGGGAATGGGAAAAAGGCATCGGAGGCCATTACCGCTCCATTCAAGTCAAAACCAAAACTTTGGGCTTTTGCAATGGCTTGCTTCACCGCATCAACCCTTGAGGGTTGCCCCACACCACTCCCTACAAGCTGGAGGTTTTTAACCAAAACAATGGCGTTCGATTTGGTATGCTTGACAATTTTATTGGCAAAAAGTAAATCGTTAACCTCAATCGGGGTAGCCGATTTTTGGGTAACCAGCTGTAGCATCGAATCGGATTCAGTAACTGAATCACGCTCCTGCATCAAGACTCCATTTAAGGCTGTTCTGTAAACTTGCGGAGGTAGTGTAAAATCCTTCATCCTCAGAATTATCCTGTTCTTCTTGGCTTGTAGGATTTCAAGGGCTGCGTTATCAAAACCAGGTGCAATGAGAACTTCAAAGAAGATTTTGTTGATCTCCTTGGCAGTGGCCACATCAATTAACCGGTTCGATATGATAATGCCTCCAAAGGCCGATACCGGATCACCTGCCAACGCATCAACCCAAGCCTGAAGGATACTAGCGCGAGTTGCAACGCCGCAGGCGTTGTTGTGTTTTAGAATAGCAATGGTTGGCTCTTCAAATTCCCTGATAAGGTTTACGGCTGCATCGATATCCAAAAGATTGTTGTAGGAAATTTCCTTGCCGCAATACTGCTCAAACATCTCATCGAAGTTACCGTAGAAGACTCCTTTCTGATGAGGATTCTCGCCATACCTCAAACCTCTAACACCCTTTAGGCTTTTACGGAAGAAGTTTTGAGGGAACTCGGGGCTAAAATAACTGTAAATGGCCGTATCGTAATGCGAAGATGTGGCAAATGCCTCGGCTGCAAATACCCTACGTTGCTCCAGCGATGTGGCACAATCTTGCTCCGTGAGCATTTCGTAAACCCTTTCATATTGCTCCCGATTCGATACTATTAAAACATCCCTGAAATTCTTGGCAGCCGCCCTGATGAGTGAAATTCCGCCAATATCAATTTTCTCAATTACCTCAGGTTCCGACGCGCCTGACTCAACAGTCTTTTCAAAAGGGTAAAGGTCAACAATAACCAAATCAATCTCTGGAATGCTATACTCCTGGAGCTGAAAAAGATCGTTCTCGTTTTCGCGCCGGGCAAGTATTCCACCAAAAACCTTTGGGTGCAATGTTTTAACCCTGCCACCAAGAATTGAAGGATAGACTGTGAGTTCCTCTACCGCTACAACCGGAACACCCAACCCCTTGATGAAATCCATTGTTCCTCCAGTTGAGTATATGGTAACATTTTTTTCGCCTAAATACTTTACAATTTTATCGAGGTTATCTTTGTGGTAAACCGATATTAATGCAGTTTTAACAACCTTGTAACTATTCATGTTGCTGTTTGTCAGTTGCTTAAAAATAAAATTGATGTTCAGGAATTAGCTCTAAAATTGGGTAAATCCTTTGAAAAACCAATAATTAGCAACCATTTTTTTTCAACAAACCTGAAAATATTAATCAAATAAAAAATACTTAAAGCGATATACCTTAACAAGCCAATTAAACCATGAAAACAATAAATGTTCAAAATAAAGATAGGAATATTTAACAGTTTGTGTTTTCTAAAAAATTTAACGAATTGCTATATTTGTTGAATGAGCACATGCAATGGGTTGCCAATATTGACTAAAACTACCTAAATGAAAGCAATACGACCATTTATCATTCTGCTTAAGCTTGCACACGAAAGCATGCAATTTGCCTACCAATCGGTTAAAGCCAATAAATTAAGGACATTTCTATCGCTATTTGGAATAACCATCGGAATCTTTGCCATAATTTCGGTTTTTACAATGATTGACAGCTTAGAGAAGAATGTACGCAACAGCTTACAGGCGTTAGGGAAAAAGGTTGTTTACGTTCAAAAATGGCCATGGGGTGGTAATGAGGAATACCCATGGTGGAAATACCTCAATAGACCCGAACCGACCCTAAGCGATCTTGAAGAAATTCGCAGGAAAAGTTTACTGACCGAAGCGGCATGTTTTAATGCTGCTTTTAACAAGCAACTTAAGTACAATGGCAACAATATCCCCGATGCCACCATTTACGGCATTAGTACCAATTTCGAGAAAATCAGAACTTTCGACCTAAGCGAAGGCCGATTCTTTAACCAGTTTGAGATTAACTCAGGAAGACCGTATGCAGTAATTGGCAGCGATATTGCCAAAGACCTTTTTCAAGGGGCAACCCCATTGGATAAAACCATCAAGATTGGAGGGCAAAAAGTTACAGTGGTAGGAGTATTTGCCAAGGAAGGTAAATCGGCCATTGGGGAGAACAGCCTCGATAACATGGTAATAATTCCGCTTACTTTAGCACAAACCATGGTTGACATAAGGAATTCCGGCCCATGGATAATGGTTAAGGCAAAGGAGAATACCAGTGTAGAAGATTTAATGGATGAGCTACGTGGCATTCTCCGTGCCCACCACCGGCTTAAACCTCTAGATGAGGATGACTTTTCGCTAAACCAGATTGACCTGTTGAAGGATAGCCTCGATTCCATTTTTGCATCAATCAACTTTGCCGGAGGATTCATCGCGTTTTTCTCCATAATTGTTGGGGGATTTGGGATAGCCAATATCATGTTTGTTTCGGTTAAGGAGCGCACAAGCCAAATAGGTATTCAAAAAGCACTTGGTGCAAAACGATACTTCATCCTTATCCAATTCCTCTACGAAGCGGTTCTATTGGCCATAGCGGGCGGGGTTATTGGCTTGTTGCTTATTTTTATTGGAACACTGGCAGTAACCCACGGGTTGGATTTTAACGTATCGCTTACCCTGCCTAACATTATCCGGGGGTTACTTATCTCGGCAGTTATTGGAATTGTATCGGGATTTGTGCCTGCATGGGTGGCTTCACGGCTTAGTCCTGTTGAAGCAATAAATACAAAGGCCTAGCCAAGCAAACGCTCCACCTCCAGGGTTAGTTCTACAAAGTCGTCAACTGAAAGTTGCTCGGCTCGCTTAGTTCCGTATTTATCGCTAATCTCGAGGCCATTAAATGCTGAACGGATAGAGTTTCTTAGGGTTTTTCGCCGTTGATTAAAAGCTGCTTTAACAACCTTTTCAAACATGGAATAACTACAACCCAAATCTTTCACATTATTGCGGGTTAAACGAATTACCGCCGATTTTACCTTGGGTGGTGGAGTGAAACACCCTTCGCTTACCGTGAACAAATACTCTATGCTGTAAAAGGCTTGCAAAAGAACGCTAAGGATGCCATAAGTTCGTGAGCCTGGTTTTTCGGCAATACGCTGGGCAACCTCGCGCTGTACCATTGCTACAACTTCAGGCACAAAATCGCGCTGCTCAATTATTCTAAAAAAAATTTGTGAGGAGATATTGTAGGGCAGGTTTCCTACTACTGCAAATTGTCCTTTCAGCAATTCTTTAATATCTACATGCAAAAAATCGGCCTCAACTACATTTAGCTCAGGCAGGTTTCTTTTAAGGTAGCCAACCGACTCATTATCGATCTCAACGGCTACAAGCCTACTACCAAACCTTTGGTAAAGATCGAATGTAAGCACGCCCATCCCCGGCCCAATCTCAAGCACGGTATCGCAACCCTCAGCTTTAAGACTTTCGGTAATGCGTTGGGCAACACGTTTGTCGTTCAAGAAATGTTGGCCTAAATGCTTTTTGGGGCGTACATCGGGCATGTTACTGGGGCGTATTAGCTAAAAGACTATCTGCTTGGGATTTTACAACCGGTTTAGGCCTGAAAACTTTTCGGAGCGAATCAAGCTTTGTATCTAAAACATCAAGGGTAACATTCATTAAAAGGACTTTACCTGATTTATCGATTAACACATTGGCAGGTAAACGAATAATGCCATAAAGCTGAAGCTTACCCATGCCATTCATGTCACTCAAAGGAACCTGATACCAACTGATGGAGTCGGATTGGGTAAGTTTTGCTAAGGATAACGAATCGGCCTTAACACCAAAACTTACAATCTCCATGCCTGCGGGTTTGTACTTCGCATAAAGGCTTTTGAGTGCTTTATGGCTGCTAGAGTTTTCAATGGATTTGTAATCCCAAAAATAAATCAATATCCATTTTGCCCAGATTCCGGGAATGGAAATATGCCTCCCGTCAAATGTTTGGAACTGAAGGGATGGAACCACCATGCCTGGCCTTAATGTATTTTCAATTTGCGAGATACTATCGTTAATCCTATGGTATTCAATAATTTTCTTGTAATCCAAAACTACTTGTTTTTTGGGGTAAAGCAAACTTAAACAGCTATCAACTTTCCTGTAAAGCTTGGAATAGTGGCTGTAGGGTAAGAGCTGCTCTGAATCTAAAGTAGCATTTACAACAAAAATTGAAATGAGCTCAAAGGGATTAGATGCCGCAAAAAGGTATGCTTGGTTCTTTAGGTCATTTCTTAGCGAGTCCTTAACCAGCAAGTAAACCTTCAAGAGCGAATCTTTTACCGAAATTTCAGTGCTATCAATAGCATCAATTTTAGCACGGTAATCCTTAAGAATTTTTGAAACCTTATTAATTTTGTTCTGAAAATTGACTACCTGAACCGTTTCAGGCGATCCATTGGCTTGCCAACCATTAGCATAGGTAAGTGTTATTTTTTCACCCGGCTTTGCCGATATCAATAAAGGGTAATCCTTCTTATCCGTAGTGATAGCTATTACTTGAGGTTCTTTGGTGTTAAAGGTGATTGTCCCCTCACCGCTAGAGTCAAGCAAAACTGAGTCGGTAAAAAAGTTTCCAAAACCTGGTACCCTAAAGTAGACCCGACGCTCCGTCCATTGGGGGACTTTAATGGAAATTTCAACTCTATCGTAATGGTTTGAGCATGCGGCAATAAGAACTAAAGCCGAAACTTGAAAAATAAAGATGAATTTTTTTGAAAAAAAATTTATGGGCACCGCAAACGAATTATATCTGACAACTCTAATAAAAATCAACTCCCAAAATTAACAAAAAGCTAAACTAAAATTGGGCTTAAGTCATCTTTTTTTTGCTAACTTGTAACGAGTTTTTTCAGAGTAGAAAGTGTTTAAATAAAAAATTTTGGAGCCATGAAGTACCTATCATTTGACAAAGAACAGCTGGTTAACCTGGAGTACTCGCTAAACCGGGAAATTTTAAGCACAAACCGTGCAGGTGGATATTTCAGCACAACAATTATTCTTTGCAATACGCGCAAGTACCATGGCTTGATGATTTTACCAATTGATGAGTTTGACGGCAAGAATCACGTTTTGCTTTCGTGCGTTGACGAAACAATTATACAGCACGGACAAACCTTTAACTTGGGTATTCATCGTTATCCTGGGATATATGAGCCCCGAGGGCACAAGTACATCATTGATTTTAGCTATGAACCAACGCCTACCCTCACCTACCGGGTTGGCGGTGTAATTTTCAAAAAGGAGTTGCTATTTGTACACAACGAGGAACAGTTCATGATTCGGTACACCTTAGTTGATGCGCATAGCCCAACACACCTGCGAATTAAACCTTTTCTTGCCTTCCGCAATGTGCATAATGTTTCTAGGGCAAACATGTGGGCTAACACAAAATATCAACCCTGCGCCAACGGTGTTAAGTACAAGCTTTACACCGGATTTCCCACGCTTCACCTGCAACTAAACAAGAAAAATGAATTTGTTGCCTCCCCCGACTGGTACTACAACATTGAGTATATGGAAGAGCTGAAACGTGGATACGATGGGCACGAAGATCTTTTCGTTCCAGGGTACTTTGAGATTCCAATAAAAAACGGCGAAAGCGTAATCTTTTCAGCTGCCACAGGGGAGCAAACCCCTTCTACCTTACGTAAAAAGTTTAACGCAGAAATACTCCAACGCCCGGCCAAGGATAGCTACAAAGCCTGTATGGAGAATTCTGCCCGACAGTTTATTGTTCATAAAGGTAAAAGCTGGGATATTATTGCCGGTTACCCATGGTTTGGAAGCTGGGGGCGCGATTCGTTTATTTCACTTCCTGGGCTCACCCTGGGGACTGATGACCCCAAAATGTGCAAAACGCTGCTTGACTCACTAAGCGCAAAACTCAAGAATGGACTGTTCCCCAACATGGGAAATGCCACATCGCAGGCATTCAATTCGGTTGATGCACCCCTCTGGTATTTCTGGGCTATTCAACAGTACTATTTATATACAAACAACCACAAGGAGATTTGGAAGGATTATGCCAAGAAAATGAAAACCATCCTGAAAGGTTTCAGGGATGGTTTACCCTTTAACATCAAGATGCACGAAAACGGGCTTATTTGGGCAGGAGAGCGGGGCTACGCCCTTACGTGGATGGATGCCGTGGTTTATGGTAAACCCGTTACACCCCGAATAGGCTACCCGGTTGAAATCAATGCCTTATGGTATAATGCCATAATGTTTACCATTGACCTTGCCACAAAGAACAAGGATTACCGTTTTGTAAAGGAATGGCTACCTATTGCCGAAAGGGCAAAAGCATCGTTCAACCATCTTTTCTGGCTTGCCGATAAGGGCTACCTAGCCGATTATGTTGATGAGGAAGGCCCTAATACCGATATTAGGCCGAATCAAGTTTTCGCCATTTCGCTGCCAAACACACCGCTCAACGAAGATAAAATGCCCAGTGTGCTTAAGGTTGTTGATAAGGAATTATACACCCCCAAGGGACTCCGAACACTCTCGCCAAACAATCCGCATTATAAAGGCAGATACGAGGGCGATCAACCCACCCGTGATTCAGCCTACCATCAGGGTACAGCATGGCCCTGGCTCTTAGGAGCCTATGTTGATGCTCATTTCCGCCTTAACCCGGAACATGCCGTTAATCTGGCAGAAACCATTCTTGAATCGTTCCAGGAAGATATTAACATACACGGCATCTGCACCATTTCAGAGGTGTACGATGGCGATCCCCCTCAGCGCCCAAATGGCTGCATCTCGCAGGCATGGAGTGTTGCTGAACTTTTAAGAATATACCAAACGGTTGAAAAACATAAATCAGGAAAGGATAAATAATATGAGAGTACTGATGTTCGGTTGGGAGTTTCCCCCTCACATTACCGGAGGTTTAGGCACCGCATGCTATGGTCTTACCCGCGCATTGGCTAAACAGGGCACTGAAATTATTTTTGTTGTGCCTAAAGCCTATGGCGATGAGGACCAGCGCAGGGTTCGTCTTGTCAGCGCCGAAGATATTGAGGTGTCACACTCATCCAAAAGCCTTGAAGAGTTCTGGAAGCACATTAAATACCTGGAGATCAGTTCAAATATAGTTCCCTATGTTGATCCTGAGGAATTTAGTAAAATTGTTGAGTACGCCGAGAACGAGAGCGTTGAGAATAACATAAACACATTTAAAAGAAAGTTTAAGTTCTCAGGTAAATATGGCCCTAACCTAATGACTGAGGTTACGCGCTACGCAATTACCGCAGCCTCAATTGCATGGCGCGAAAAGTTTGATGTAATTCACGCCCACGACTGGTTAACCTATCCCGCAGGGATAGCCGCCAAAATAGTATCGGGGAAACCCTTAGTTGTTCACGTTCACGCAACAGAATTTGATCGCAGTGGCGAAAATATTAATCAGGCTGTTAATGACATTGAGCGGCGAGGAATGGAGGTGGCCGATTTGGTGGTTGCAGTAAGCAACCTAACCCGCAATATCGTAATTAACCGGTATGGCATACCCGAGGAAAAAGTTGTAACGGTCCATAATGCCGTTCACTTTACGGGCAACATCGATCAAGAGTTTGAACGTGGAGTGGACGAAAAAGTGGTAACCTTCCTCGGAAGGGTAACCTTTCAGAAAGGCCCGGACTACTTTGTGGAAGCGGCCAACAAGGTGCTCAAGCGCACACAGAACGTTAGGTTTGTGATGGCTGGCAGCGGCGATATGCTAAACCGAATGATTAGGCGGGTGGCGCAGCTGGGTATCGCCCATCGGTTCCACTTCACCGGATTTCTTAAGGGTAACGAGGTGAATCAGATGTTCCAGCTATCGGATGTTTACGTTATGCCCTCAGTGTCGGAACCTTTTGGCATTAGTCCGCTTGAAGCCATGCGCTCGAGCGTTCCGGTAATAATATCAAAGCAATCGGGCGTTGCCGAGGTGCTTAAGTATGCCATTAAGGTCGATTTTTGGGATATCGATGCTTTGGCCGATAGTATCTACGGGCTAATACACTACCAAGCCCTTCCAAATTTCTTCATAAAATATGGACAGGAGGAGGTTAACAGCCTCAAGTGGGATGGAGCAGCCACTAAAATCATTGAACTTTATAACAAATTAGCTAACAGGTAAAACGTATTGATATGAAGACCATTTGTTTTTATTTCCAGGTTCACCAACCTTTCCGGTTGCTTAGGTATCGCTTTTTTGATATCGGAAAAAAACACAACTACTTCGATGAATTTGCTAACAGGTCGATTATGCGCAAGGTGGCTGAAAAGTGCTACCTCCCTACAAACAAGTTAATGCTTGATCTGATAAAAGAATACGGCTCACGGTTTAGAATTTCGTACTCCATATCGGGAACGGCACTGGACCAGTTTGAAATGTATGCCCCCGATGTGCTGGAAACATTTCAGAAACTAGCTAAAACTGGAAGTGTTGAGTTTTTGGCCGAGACCTACTCACACTCCCTTTCGGCACTGAAAAGCAGGGAAGAGTTTACCCGCCAGGTAAATGCGCAAATAGCTAAGGTTGAAAGTCTTATTGGGTATAAACCCAAAAGTTTCCGCAATACCGAACTTATTTACTCCGATGAAATTGGTGCCATGGTTGCCGACATGGGGTTCAATACCATGCTCACCGAGGGAGCCAAACACATCCTTGGCTGGAAGAGCTCTAACTTTGTTTACTCCAATGCTATTACCCCAAAGCTTCGATTACTACTAAAGAACTTTAGGTTAAGTGATGACATTGCCTTTAGGTTCTCCAACCGCGACTGGAGCGAGTGGCCTCTTACCACTGAAAAATATGTGCACTGGTTGAACAACATCAACCCCAATGAGGAAATTGTAAACCTTTTCATGGACTACGAAACTTTTGGTGAGCATCAATGGGCTGAAACTGGCATTTTCGACTTTATGCGTGCTTTACCCGGTAGGGTTTTTGCCAATACCAACTTTGAATTTCTAACCCCCTCGGAGGCTTCACAGAAGCATCAACCCGCGGCTCTACTTCACGTTCCACACCCCATCTCTTGGGCCGACGAGGAGCGCGATTTAACCGCTTGGCTGGGGAATGACCTTCAGGATAGCGCTTTTAATGAACTTTACAGCCTAGCCGATATGGTTGAAAAAATTGACGACCCTAACATCAAACGCGACTGGCTTTACCTGCAAACCAGCGACCATTTCTACTACATGTGCACCAAATGGTTCAGCGATGGCGACGTGCATAAATACTTTAACCCATACGACACTCCATACGAGGCATTCATAAACTTTATGAATGTTCTTAGCGATTTCACCATCAGGCTTAAAAGCAAGTTGATTGAAGAACCAGCTGAAAACGAGAAGATTGACAATCCCGACGAGGCCATCAAGCTCATCGAATTATATCAGGAAAAGATTAATGAGCTTCAGGCTGTGCTGAAAGCTAAAGAAGTTAAGCCAAAAACCACAAAATCAGCAAAGCCTAAGCCTGCCAAAACATCAACCACCAAGACATCGGTATCAAAAGCTACCTCAAAGACTGCCAAAACAGAAACCCCAAAAACTACAAAAGCCAAATCGGTAGGCAAAACTAAGGTTCCGAAGACTACGGTCAAGAAAACTAAAGCATCGGCCTCCAAAGCTAAAGCAGCAACAGCCAAAACTAAACCAACAACTGCTAAAACCAAAACTACTAAGAGCAAAGCCGTTAAGGAGAAAAAGGAAAGCACTACACCCCAAAAATCAACCAGGAAAAACAAAACTAAATAAAGGTTCATAGTATGAAGGGAAAATTACTGAAGCCCGACTACCTATTCGAGGTAAGTTGGGAGGTTTGTAACAAGGTAGGTGGAATACATACCGTTGTTTCCACTAAGGCTTCGTTGCTGGAGGATGAACTTAAAAACAACTACATAACCATTGGCCCCGATATCATCAAAGATACGGAGCATAACTTTGAGTTTATTGAAGATCCTAACCTTTTTAAAGCCTGGAAAAGTCAAGCCTTATCGGAAGGCATCTCAGTGAGAGTTGGGCGATGGAATATACCCTGCAAGCCAATTGCAATACTGGTAAACTTTTCAGACCTAATATCGCAAAAGGATGCGATATTCAAGCTCCTTTGGGAACGTTTTAAACTCGATTCCATTACCGGGCAATGGGACTACATTGAACCAGCGCTTTTTGGTTACGCTGCCGGGAGGGTTATTGAGAGTTTCACAAACTTCAACCTTAGCTTACGCCACAGAGTGGTTGCCCAATTCCACGAGTGGATGACAGGCACTGGACTCCTTTACCTAAAGCAAAATTCGCCACAAATAGGAACAGTATTCACCACCCACGCCACCGTTTTGGGACGTAGCATTGCCGGCAATGGCATTCCTCTTTACAGCAATATCGATAAGTATAATCCCGATCATATGGCCAAGGAATTTAACGTTGTAGCCAAGCACTCCCTTGAATCAATTGCTGCCAAGGAAGCCGACTGCTTTACTACCGTAAGCGAAATTACAGCTCAGGAATGCAAATATTTTCTTAGCAACGAGGTTGATCTTATTACTCCTAACGGTTTCGATGGCTCCTTTATTCCTAAACCCGAAGAGGAGTTTAAACTTAGAAAACTTGAAGGCAAGATAAAGTTTTACGAAGTTGCCGAGGCTATGCTCGCACACGATGTGGCAAAGGATAGCTTAGTAATTGGAATTAGCGGCCGCTACGAGTTCAAGAATAAAGGTATTGATGTTTTCCTGGAAGCGCTAGCAAAGCTAAATCTCGAAAATAACCTTGAAAAGGAGGTACTTGCATTCCTGTTAATTCCTGCAGGACATCATGGACCCAGGAAGGATGTATTCCATAACCTACGCGATGCAAAGGAAACCGATAATTACATCATACTTGATGATACTCATATTACACACTACCTCAACGATCCCGAATCCGAGATAATACTGAAACGAATCCGTGCGCTGGGGTTAAACAATGCTTCAACCGATAAGGTTAAAGTTTTCTGGGTACCCTGTTACCTCAATGGAAACGATGGTATTTTCAACAAGCCATACTACGATTTGCTCATAGGTATGGATATCACTGTTTTCCCATCGTACTATGAACCTTGGGGTTACACCCCGCTTGAAAGTTTAGCCTTTAGAGTTCCTACAATTACCACAACCCTTGCGGGCTTTGGCGATTGGATTAACAAGCATTACAATAACCCCAAGGATGCCATTAGAATAATTCACCGTACCGACGACAACGATCCCGAAGTGGTTGAGCAAATTGCTCTAACCATCGACTACAACATAAAACTCGACAGCAACAAAAAATCGAATTTAGCACAAAATGCCGACGAGATATCGCGTGTTGCCCTTTGGGAAAATTTTATTGATTACTACTTTCAAGCATACGACAAAGCCCTTAAGGTTGTAGGCGACCGCACCCAAATGTACATGGAGGTTGAACGGCAAGAGGTTTTGCCTACAGTTGAGCGGAAATTCAAACAGTATCAACCCAACTGGGTTAGGTTGATAATCCAAAAACGCTTACCAGAAAAACTAAAACCCCTCGATGAAATTTCACGAAACCTATGGTGGTCATGGAATACCGATGCAAAAGAAATATTTGAGTCAATTGATAAAGACTTGTGGAACGAGTGCGAGCACAACCCCATTCAGTTCCTGGAAAGAATAAGTTTACCCCGCTTCCAGGAACTAGAAAACGACACTGCATTTGTCGATAAACTTCAATCGGTTTACCTGAAGTTTACCTCATACATGATGAAACGCTACGAACGCAATGGCCCTCGGATTGCATACTTCAGCATGGAGTTTGGATTGCACAGCTCGCTTAAACTTTACTCAGGGGGTCTTGGTGTATTAGCAGGCGATTACCTGAAAGAGGCTTCGGATCGCAATATCGATATGGTTGGGATAGGTCTTTTGTATCGTTATGGATATTTTACCCAAACCCTTTCAGCCTCTGGCCAGCAAGTAGCTGTTTACGACCAGCAAAATTTCACTCAAAGCGTAGCCACTCCTGTGCGTAACGAAAACGGGAAATGGATTACCGTTAAAGTTGCGTTCCCAGGGCGAGATGTATATGCCCGGGTATGGAAGGTTGAGGTAGGAAGAACCGACCTTTACCTCCTGGACACCGACTTTGAGGATAACCAGCCCCTTGACCGTACCATTACTCACCACCTTTACGGTGGCGACTTGGAAAACCGGTTTAAGCAGGAAATGATTCTTGGTATAGCGGGCATAAGAACCTTAAATGAATTAGGAATTACCCCCGATATCTACCATATTAACGAGGGTCATGCAGCATTTATTGGGCTAGAACGCTTACGCCGTTACATTGTAGAAGAAAAACTATCATTCCCTGAAGCATTGGAGCTTGTTAGGGCATCGAGCCTTTTCACTACCCACACCCCTGTCCCTGCCGGCCACGATGCATTCCCTGAAGAATTAGTCCGAACCTACATGGCTCATTACCCCGAAAGGTTAAAAATAACCTGGGAGCAATTCATGGATTTAGGGCGAATGACCCCTGGCGATACAACCGAGCGTTTTTCAATGAGCCATCTGGCTATAAAGCTCTCGCAAGAGGTTAACGGGGTTAGCTGGCTCCATGGCGAGGTTAGCCGAAAAATGTTTGCCGGCATGTGGCCCTGCTACTTCCCCAATGAACTTCATATAAGCTATGTGACTAACGGGGTTCACTTCCCTACTTGGACTGCTCGCGAATGGAAAGCAACACTGCACGATAGCTCTGACCACTCCGAATTGGGCTACTCGCTTCCTAACTGGAACGACATTGATAACTTGCCCGATAATAAAATCTGGGATATTCGGAATAAACTAAGAAAACGCCTAATCAAGCTAATTAACAAGAGGCTGAATAATCCAAACCTGGTTAGGTTTGAGAGCCCACGACAGGTAATTGAGATACAAGAAAAGCTAAGCGATAAGATACTTACCATTGGCTTTGCTCGCAGGTTTGCAACCTACAAAAGGGCATGGTTACTATTTAAGGATCAGGATAGATTAGCGGAGTTAGTCAACAACCCTCAACGTCCTGTTCAAATCCTATTTGCTGGCAAAGCCCACCCTCACGATAAAGCTGGTCAGGATTTAATTAAAAAGATTATTGAGATATCCAAGCAACCACGATTCCTGGGCCGAATTCTTTTCCTCCAAAACTATGATATGGAACTGGCCCGAAGAATGGTTCAGGGCGTTGATGTTTGGCTTAACACCCCAACTCGCCCCATGGAAGCCTCCGGCACCAGCGGCCAAAAAGCCGTAATGAACGGAGTACTCCATTTTAGCGTTTTGGACGGGTGGTGGGTAGAAGGCTACCGGGAGAATGCCGGCTGGGCACTACCAATGGAGCCCACTTACCCCCAAGAGGAATTCCAAGACGAACTCGATGCTGAACTCATCTATACCATTCTTGAAAATGAGGTAGTCCCTGCATTTTATGAACGCACTGCCGACGATGTTCCCCAAAAATGGATTTCGTTTATCAAAAAATCCATGACACAGGTAGCATCTAACTTTACCACTCTCAGGATGATTAACGATTACCAAAACCGATTCTACAACAAGCTATACTATAGGTTTAACGAACTTGCCGAGAACGATTTTGAGGAAGCCAAACAGATCTCGGCTTGGAAACGACGTATTACCCGCAGTTGGGACGAAATAGAAGTAATTCGTGTTAAGCAGTTCGACATGAACCGCGAACCCATTTTGCTTGGCAATGAATACGAAGCTGAAGTTGTTCTCGATTTAGGAACGCTTGCTCCCGATGAAATTGGGGTTGAACTAGTAGTTGCCGACCTGATTGAGAACCAACAGGTAACCGTTAAGCGCCTTCATGAATTTGAACTTGCCGGTTTTGAGGGCTCAAGAGCCACCTTCCGATTAAAGCTTATCCCTGTTGAGCCCGGTGCGTTTGAATGTGGAATAAGAATATTTCCCAAAAACCCACTTCTGCCTCACCGCATGGATTTTTGCTTGGTTCGTTGGATATAATGGAAAAACAGCATAAGGGGAAAGGTTTACGCAAGCCTTTTCCCCTTATCAAAAGTTTACGTCGGTTCGTCAATATATTTTTAACTTTGGTCAACAAGAAAAATATCGTGAACAATTAAATAACTTTGTAATAATAAAATTTTGCAAATTAGCATGTGAGTAAGCACAAGCCAAACATGATTATTATACAACGGCCAAATCAAACCCGCCGTAAGGAATTAGCTCTTACCTTAGGCTTTTTCGATGGCGTTCACCTTGGGCACCGTGAGCTTATCCAAACAGTAACTCACGACGCCGAAATCATGGGCTTGGAATCGGCTGTGTTAACATTCTGGCCACATCCCAGGCTTGTCCTTCATAAAGATCCTGAAAAACTTCGTTTCCTCAACACCCTAAACGAAAAGGCCAAAATAATTGCAAAATTTGGAATCGACTATTTTATTGTTCAGGAATTTGCCCGGGATTTTTTCAACCTGGATGCCATCGATTTCGTCAAGCTGTTAGTGTATGAATATAAGGTCAAGCATTTTGTCATAGGAACCGATCATCGCTTTGGGAAAGGCGGAACAGGCGATTCGAGCCTATTAAATAAACTCTCAAGTGAAATGGGCTTCACCGTGAAGGTGATACCGTCGCAAAGAATTGGAGGAATTGATGTAAGCTCTACCAAAATACGCGAAGCACTCCTGTTGGGAAAACTTGAACTTGCAAATCAGATGCTGGGCTACCCATACCTTATAACCGGAGCCGTTCAAACTGGCAATCAACTTGGACGAAGGATCGGCTTCCCTACAGCCAACACTCGTCCAAACGACCCTCTTAAACTTATCCCCAAGGAAGGTGTATATGCCGTAGTTGTAAACGCCAACGACACCATTTACAAAGGTATGCTAAACATTGGTTTCAGACCAACAGTTGAAACTGACAACAAGCAAACCATTGAAGTCAACATTTTCGATTTTGAAAATGACCTTTACAATTCGGGCATTGAGGTTGCCCTCGTAGCCCGTTTACGCGATGAAAAACGTTTTGCCTCCGTTGAACACCTGAGGGAGCAACTTGTTATTGATAAGCAGAATGCCCTGGAGGCCCTAAAGAACGAAAATGTTGAACGGTATCAAAACTTATTCCTAACTTTACGGCCCGAAAGGAATAATAACCAATAAAATCAATATTAATGGAACAAGTATTTCAGGCTACCTTACCCTACAAGGTTAAGGATATATCATTGGCAGAATGGGGAAGAAAAGAGATCGCTATTGCCGAAAAGGAAATGCCAGGACTAATGTCCTTGCGGAAAAAGTATGGCCCACAAAAACCCCTTAAAGGGGCTCGCATAACCGGCTCGCTCCACATGACCATTCAAACAGCAGTGCTTATTGAAACCCTGGTTGAACTGGGCGCACAGGTTCGTTGGGCAAGTTGTAATATATTCTCAACCCAAGACCACGCTGCAGCAGCCATTGCAGCCGCAGGTATCCCCGTTTTTGCATGGAAGGGCGAGACCCTTGAAGAATACTGGTGGTGCACCGCTCAAGCCCTTTCATTCCCCGACGGTAAAGGACCAAACTTGATTGTTGACGACGGTGGCGATGCTACCCTTCTGGTTCATTGGGGCTACAAAGCCGAAAACGATAAATCGTTCCTCGAGAGAGAAACTTCCTCTCACGAAGAAAAAGCTATACTATCGCTTTTAAACGATATTCTGGCTAAAGAGCCAAACAAATGGCATAACCTGGTAAAGGAACTTAAAGGGGTTTCGGAAGAAACAACCACAGGGGTTCACCGCCTTTACCAAATGCTGGAACGTAAGGAACTGCTTATCCCTGCCATAAATGTTAACGACTCGGTAACCAAGAGCAAGTTCGATAACCTTTATGGATGCCGCGAATCGCTTGCCGATGGCATTAAACGTGCTACCGATGTCATGATTGCCGGCAAGGTCGTTGTGGTTTGCGGTTATGGCGATGTAGGTAAGGGCTGCGCTCATAGCATGCGGTCGTACGGTGCCCGTGTAATTGTAACCGAAATCGACCCCATTTGCGCTCTCCAAGCCGCCATGGAAGGATTTGAGGTGAAAACCGTTGAGGACACTCTCGACGAGGGTAATATCTACGTTACCGCTACCGGTAACTGCGATGTTATCACCCTTGAACACATGCAACGCATGAAAGACCAAGCCATTGTTTGCAATATCGGCCATTTTGACAACGAGATTCAAATGGATAGGCTCAACTCCCAAAAGGATGTTAAGCGTGCAAATATTAAGCCTCAGGTTGATCAATACGTTTTCCCCGATGGACACTCCATCTTTGTTTTGGCCGAAGGCCGTCTGGTTAACCTTGGCTGCGCCACAGGCCATCCCAGCTTTGTGATGAGTAACAGCTTCTCTAACCAAACCCTTGCCCAAATTGAACTTTGGACAAAAAATCTTCCCGTTGATGTTTACCGCTTACCCAAACACCTCGATGAAGAGGTTGCACGACTTCACCTTGAACAGATTGGCGTTAAGCTAACCCAGTTGACCCCAAAGCAAGCTGAATACATTGGTGTAAAACCCGAAGGCCCTTACAAATCCGAACATTATCGCTACTAAGCAATACATAAACTGCCGGATATCCTCCGGCAGTTTTTATTTTTTATTTTTACCTTCCATTAGCTGTATTGCCCTTTTAATCTTTTCATACCCTGCCCTTGATAGCGGTGTGCTACCAAACTGAACATTGAACTCATCTTCACCAAGAGTTGCCAGTGAAACATTGCTTTTATCTCTAAAAACATTAACTCCCTGATTCGCTCCGTCAACTACATTAGCCTTTCTATTCCAAGGGCAAACCTCCTGGCAAATATCGCACCCAAAACACCATCCGTTTAGGCTATCAATCTCACTATCGGATAGCATTTGTTTGCTTTCGATGGTAACATATGAAATACATTTCCGTGCATCAACAGTACCTGGAGCAACAATAGCTTTGCTTGGGCAGGAATCCATACAACGGGTGCAGGTTCCACAACGGTTACCTTCCCGATAATTGCTGGGTTCAATGTCAATATCAACAATTAGCTCACCAATAAAGACATAGGACCCCAACTCCTTGTTTATGAGGTTCGAGTTTTTGCCAATCCAACCCAGCCCGGCTCTTACAGCCCACTCCCTTTCCATTACCGGTGCTGAGTCGACAAATGCTCGTCCTTTTATTTCACCATAGCTTTTTCGCATTCTACTCAACATCTCCCAGAGCATTTTTTTCATAAGTGAATGGTAATCAACCCTACAGGCATAACGAGCAATTCGGGGGGATTGAGTGTTAACGGGCACATCGCCTGTATTGTATGAAAGCAAAACGCTTATTACCGATTTAGCACCGGGAACTAACTTGGCAGGATCAAGCCTAAGGTCAATATTTTGCTCCATGTAGCCCATGGTGGCGTGGTACTGATTATCCAACCAATTGAAATAGACACTTTCAAGGTAATCCAAGCGTTCGGCACGGCTCACCCCACAAGCATGAAAACCAACATTAAGCGCAATACGGTTAATATCTTCAGCCTTTACCATCGGTAGTTATTTGCAAATACAAAGATTGTTAAATAGAATCGAAATTTAACTTTTTTACTTAACTTGATAAAAATTTGACATAGCAGTATGATTGAGTTTGAAATTGAAACCGAATACATTCAGCTGGATAAACTCCTCAAAGCATGCCGCCTTGTTTACAGCGGTGGCGAGGCCCATCAACTTGTTGACGAAGGCCTTGTTAAGCTGAACGGTGCAGTTGAAACCCGACGGAGAACAAAAATTAGACCCGACGATACGGTTCAGGTAGGTTCTGAAATAATAATAGTAAAAACAAAAAAATAAATGTTATGGAAAAAAGAGCATCATTCCTGTTGCTGCTTATACTGATAATATCAACAATTAGCTGTGGCACAAGGAAGTCTAATGAGAACGCAAATCTCGAATCGATTCGATCAAGCGGGGTTGAAGTCTTTACTGAAACAGTTGATGATGTTATTGCCGCTCCTGTAGCCAAAAATGTTGCTACGGTTGATATAGAGCCCAAAGTAATAAAAACGGCAAATGTTAGCATTGAGGTAGCCGATTACTTAACATCGCGCCGAAAAGTAGATTCCATTGTGGCCAAGCATAAAGGCTATGTTACTAATGAAGCTTTCCAAGAATCCGACACCCAAAAAAGTAACAGCGTAACCATTAGGGTGCCAGCTCAAAACTTTGACCATCTACTTAGCGATATTGCTACTATTGCCAAAAGAGTCGATTACCAGAATATCTATACCCAGGATGTAACCGAAGAGTATATCGATATTAAAACGCGTTTAAAGAACAAGCAGGAAGTTGAAAGAACTTACCGAAAGCATCTGCGCAAGGCAAAGAACATTGAGGATATTCTGAAGATTGAGAACAAGTTGGCCGAAATCCGTTCCGAAATTGAATCGGCTCAGGGTAGGTTAAAGTATATCGACCATCAGGTTAACCTTAGCACAGTATCGTTGTTCCTTTACCAAAAACTGGAATACAAGTATATCCCTGAGGAGCTACCCGGATTCTGGCAAAGGATAAAGGAAGGGTTCCATTGGGGATGGAAAGGTTTTCTTTGGTTCCCAATCCTTCTGGTTAAACTTTGGCCACTCTGGTTACTTGGTGCTATTGCATATTTTACAGTTATTCTGATCGAAAAGCAGATAAAAAGTCGCAAGAAAAAGGAAAAGAAAGCTAAGAAACTGCAAAAGAGAGCCAAGCAAACCGATGAAACTGTCATGTAACAGGTAATTCTTTTTGCTTGAAATTCAATACGGCATGGAATTGCCCACAGAAAAAAATGCAATTAGGCTTAAAACTATTTTGCGAATTAAAAATTTACTTATTTTTGCAGTGCAAAAAAAAATGGCAATACTTGTTTAAACATACCTAAATACTGCATCGTTAGCAAGTAATAAGAAATACTGTGTTGGCGAGGTAGCTCGGTTGGTTAGAGCGTCCCGATTTATATCGGGAAGGTCGCCAAGAAAAGTAAGAACTTGTTTTTGAAATACTGTGTTGGCGAGGTAGCTCAGTTGGTTAGAGCGCATGATTCATAATCATGAGGTCGCCGGTTCAATCCCGGCTCTCGCTACAAAGCCCAAAAGCCTTCGGTGTCGAAGGCTTTTTTGCTTTAATGGGTATTTGACACTCCTCCTATCAAACGCATCTTGGTCGCCGAGTAAGAAGTATGGATTTGCTATTGAAATACAGTGCTGTCGAGGTAGTTCAGTTGGTTAGAGCGTCCCGATTTCATCGGGAAGGTCGGTGGTTTCAAAAGGGTTGAAGAGATTCTACTAGCGCTTCCCCCAACAGCATGGTAGCAGGCCAAAAAGGGTAGTTCCCTTCTCAATCCAATAAGTTTACAATTTATTCGTTTATTAACAACTTACTGTTAATAAATAACTTCAAAACCATGGCATGGGTATTGCGTTTTATTTATAAATTGCTTATGCTAAGTTCAAAATTTGGCGTGAACTGAGTGTAACTTAAAACTTGCTGGTATGAAAGGAACAATAAGTACTAATCAAAAGGTTGAACTTGAGTATCAGGTAAACACCTCACCAGGTATACTTTTTAAACGGCTAAGCACGCCCCATGGTCTATCGGAGTGGTTTGCGAACGATGTAAACCTTTCAGGAAATGTATTCACTTTCATTTGGGATGGCGACATCAAAAAAGCTGAATTGGTAGATAAAAAGGAAAATAAGTTTGTAAAGTTTAGATGGATTACCGAGGAAAATGAGGCTGGGCACCATTTTGCATTTAAACTTACTAAAGATGAGCTCACAGGCGAGGTATCGCTTACTGTAATTGAGGAGGTTGATGAGTCGGATATCGACGAAGTGGTATCATTATGGAACTACCAAATTGGTGAACTCAAACGGTTAATTGGGGCATAAGCTAAAACTAAACGCATCTGTCACTTTAAAGGAAAAACATTACATTTGTAATGTTTTTCCTAATTTTTTAATCCGTGAAAACACTTCATCGTTTTATCCTGAAATCGTATATTGGCCCACTAGTAATGACATTTTTCATTACCATGTTTGTATTGCTTATGCAGTTTCTTTGGCGATACATTGACGATTTAGTGGGCAAAGGATTGAGCTGGGACGTGATAGCAGAACTGCTCTTATATGCATCGGCAGGACTTTTACCTATGGCACTCCCGCTTGCAACGCTACTCGCCTCGCTTATGACCATGGGTAACCTGGGGGAGAATAACGAGTTGCTTGCCATGAAGTCGGCTGGTATCTCACTGCCTCGAATACTTACACCGCTAATAATACTTACTGTTTTCATAAGTGTTGGTGCATTCTTTTTTTCAAATAATGTGCTGCCCTATACTAACCTTAAAATATCAACACTGCTCTATTCGGTAAAACAACAAAAACCTGAGCTTATAATAAAGGAAGGGGTTTTTACAAACCTGATTGAAGGATATAGTATAAAAGTAGGTGAAAAAAAACCAAATACAGGATTAATGCGCCGAATCCTTATTTACGATCACAGCAAGGATGAAGAAAACACCACCGTTACCTACGCCGATTCAGGCTATATGAAACCTACTGCCGATCAAAAGTTTTTGGTAGCCACGCTTTACAATGGCAATAGCTACAAGGAGGTTAGGGATAATCGTAAGCCTCGTTACAGCTACAAGGAAAAACTACCAGCCCAAAAACAAACCTTTGAAAAGGAGGTGATAATATTTGAACTAAAAGGTTTTGAGCTTCAGCGTGCCGATGAGAGTTTTTTCAAGGACAGCTACCAAACCCAAAATATTGCACAACTTAAAAAAACAGAGGATTCACTTTCCCATGCATTTAACACTCAAATTGAATTGTTCTCGCAACACGTAATCAGGGGCAGTATTTTTAGAAATCCATACTGGGGCCGTCGCCAGGACGAAGTAAAAGCCTCACACAACCTAAATATCGACTCCCTTTACAATTCGCTAACGCCCGAACAAAAAATTTCTGCTCTAGATCGTGCCACTGAATTTGCACGATCATCTAAGAGCTATATCTCATCATCAAAAGATGAATTTTTCTACAAAAAAAAGTATATAGCCCGGCATATTATTGAGAGGTACAGAAAATTCACCCTTGCATTTGCGTGCTTTGTATTCTTTTTTATAGGAGCACCTCTTGGGGCCATAATCAGGAAAGGCGGCTTGGGTACACCTGTTGTGATCTCGGTTCTTTTTTTCATTATCTACTACATCATAAATATTACCGGCGAAAAGTTTGCTCGCGAACTTTACTGGAATCCCTTTATGGGCATGTGGATTTCATCGTTTATTCTACTTCCACTTGGGATATTCCTTTCGTACAAGGCAACAACCGACTCAGTGATTATGAATGCAGATTTCTACATTGAAAAGGTTAAAAAGTTGCTTAGCTTTAGCACTACAAGAAAAGATCATACCAAATTATCGCCTAAAACCGAATAAATATCAAATGCGAATCCTTGTAATTTCCCACAAACCACCCTACCCCAGTGTTGATGGGGGAACGCTGGCAACGCTTAACATGTGCCTTGGACTTGCTAAAGCGGGCAATAATGTAACAGTGCTAACCTTAAGTACTCAAAAACACCCTAGTTCGCTGGAAATAATTCCAAATGAGATTAAAGCTCTTGTTAATTTTGAGATCCTACACGTTAATATCAAAACTACCCTTTTAGGGTATATCCTCAACTTCTTTTTTTCGCTACGCCCCTATAACATTGAGCGATTCATAAGTACCCCCTTTAAAAGGTTAATGAGAAAAATTCTTTTGAACGAGCATTTTGATGTTGTCCAACTTGAGGGGCTTTACCTTTACCCCTACATTAATACCATTCGTAGTCATTTTAAGGGAATCCTTTCGCTAAGGAGCCATAATGTGGAACATCATATTTGGCTAAAACTATCCGAAAACGAGACTAATAAAGTTAAGAAGTTCTATTTTAAGGTTCTTGCCAAACGATTGGCGCGGGTTGAATCGAACATTTCAAGTAAGGTCGATGCCCTTGTAGCCATTGCCGAACCCGACAGGCAGTGGTTTGTGGTAAATAATTTTAACAAACCTACAATAACCATACCTGCTGGATATTTAAAGGAAGAGATTGTCGAAGATTTTGAACCAGTTGACTTCCCATCAATTTGTTACATTGGTGCATTGGATTGGTTGCCAAACATTGAGGGTTTAAATTGGTTTATCAACTGGGTTTGGCCTCGTATTCAATCGGAAATTCCTGAGATCGAGTTTCACATTGCCGGACGGAACGCTTCAGAAGAACTGGCAGAAAGACTAATTACCGAGCGCAACATCATTTTCCATGGACAGGTAGCCAATTCTTCAACTTTTCTGAGCAAATGCCCAATAATGGTCGTACCCCTACTCTCAGGTAGTGGAATTCGGATTAAAATTATTGAGGGCATGTACCTGCAAAGAGCTATTGTTGCTACAAGTATGGCTGTTAAGGGTATTGATATCAAGCACAACGAGCACATTCTCATAGCCGATTCGCCCGATGAATTTGCCAAAGCGGTATGCTCACTAATCGACAACCCCGACCTAGGAAAAAAAATTGCGCATAACGCCATGGAATTTGCTCAGAATAACCTCGATGCTGTTGTGCTAGCCGAAAAACTTACCGGGTTTTACAAAAAACTAGAGGGATGATGCTCCATTTCCTTTTCTGGCTAGCAATTGGTGTTGTTCTGTACACATATAGCATATACATACTGGTACTTTGGATATTATGTGCACGAAGAAAAAACAATTCACCTGAAACCAATACTAGTCATCTACCGGAAGTGACCATCGTTATTGCCGCACATAACGAGGAAAAATACGTATTGGCAAAATATCAAAATACCCTCAGCCTGAACTACCCATCCGATAAATTATTTCAGATCTGGGTTGACGATGGCAGTACGGACACTACCCCTGAATTGCTAAATAAACTTAATGGCATTACGTTCGTTTCGAATCCTGAAAGAGTAGGGAAAGCCCAATCCATAAACTATGCGATGAAGCTGGTAAAAACTCCTTTCACCGTATTCACTGATGCCAATACATTTCTATCCCTAAACTCAATTATCGATTTGATTAAACATTTTGAAAACACAGAGGTGGGTTGTGTTGCAGGTCAGAAAAAAGTTTTGTGGAGCCAAACTGATGCCTTGGCATCGAAAGGTGAAGGACTATACTGGAGGTTTGAATCATTTATGAAAATGGTGGAAAGCTGCTCCGGTTCAACGCTCGCAGGCACAGGTGAACTATATGCCATTAGAACAAACCTATTTAAACCCTTACAAGCCAACACTATACTCGATGATTTTGAGGTATCGGCAAATATAATCAAACAGGGATATAAGGTTAAATACGAGAATGGCGCAGTAGCATCGGAAACTGGTTCCCTTACGGTTGAGGATGAGAAGAAACGAAAGGTGAGAATTGCTGCCGGCTGTTTTCAAGCACTATGCAGACATGTTTATCTCCTAAATCCATTTAAAAGTGCCGAAGTGGCTTTCAAGTTTTTTTCACATAAACTTTTGCGTTGGGTTTTGATTCCTCCTGCTATTGTTGCTGCTCCATTACTTAACGCAGCAATTATATCACTAAATCCCAATGGTTCGTTAATTTACGTAATCTCCATGATTACTATTGCTTTTATTTACCTACTAGTTATTGTAGGATATTTGTTCCGGAATCGCTCTAAAGTAAACGCTATTGTAACCTTCCCATACTATGGTTTTATGATGAATATTACCATGCTAAAAGGATTTTTTTATTTTTTTACTGGCAAACAGACACATATTTGGGAGAAGGTAACCCGAAAAGCCGATAATTAACAAGATATTTTTCCTTTCAAAATACTAATTTTGCGTAATCCTTTTTTTAATCAATTTATTCTGGCAGCACAATGGCAAACAACGAAGAAATTAAGTTAAACACAATTGATGAAGCAATAGAAGAGCTACGTAATGGAAGAGTAATAATAGTGGTTGACGATGAGGATAGGGAGAATGAGGGCGATTTCATTGCTGCTGCTGAACTAATCACGCCTGAGATAATTAACTTTATGGCAAAGTATGGGCGTGGATTAATTTGTGCATCCCTGCCTGAAAAGCGGTGCGACGAGCTGGAACTAGAACTCATGGTAGGCCGTAACACCGCCTTGCACCACACGGCGTTTACCGTATCGGTTGACCTTATTGGACATGGATGTACAACTGGTATATCGGCAGTCGATAGAGCCAAAACCATAAAGGCACTTGTTGACCCCAATACTAAACCCGAAAACCTTGCCCGACCGGGTCATATATTCCCGCTGCGCGCAAAAGAAAAGGGCGTTTTACGCCGCCCAGGCCATACCGAAGCAGCCATTGACCTTACCCAGCTAGCAAGCCTTACACCCGGTGGAGTACTGGTTGAAATCTTGAACGACGATGGCACCATGGCACGCCTTCCCCAGCTTGTTAAGATTGCCCAGGAGCTCAATTTGAAAATTGTTACCATTAAGGATTTGATAAGTTACAGGCTCCAATTCGAAAGCATTGTGGAGAGAGGGGTTAAGGTTAAACTACCAACGGAGTTTGGATATTTTGACCTAATCCCATTCCGCCAAAAAACCAATGGTCTTGAGCACGTAGCCCTGATAAAAGGCGAATGGGAACCCGATGAGCCTGTTCTTGCAAGGGTTCACTCGTCATGTGTTACAGGTGATATTTTTGGCTCCTACCGCTGCGATTGCGGCCCGCAGCTCCACGAGGCCATGAAAATGATTGACAAAGCAGGTAAAGGCGTTTTAGTTTACCTCAACCAGGAAGGACGAGGCATAGGGCTTTTCAATAAGATACACGCCTACAAACTTCAAGAGGAAGGGTTAGATACCGTTGATGCCAACGTAGAACTGGGATTCCAACCCGATGAACGCGATTATGGCGTAGGGGCAAGCATTTTACGCGAGGTTGGTGTAAAAAACATGAGACTTATTACCAACAACCCTAAAAAGATAAGTGGACTTGAGGGCTATGGATTACATGTGGTTGAAAACATACCCCTTGTTATTCCACCAAACCCTTACAACGAGTTTTACCTCAAAACAAAGCATGAACGCATGGGACACATCAACCTTTTCAACCCCAAAAAGGACTAAAACCCGATGCCAGCAAAGGAATCACCCCGCATTGTTTACATGGGCACGCCCGAGTTTGCCGTTGAACCGCTTAAATCGATAATTGAAGCAGGATACAACGTGTCAGCAGTAATCACTGTACCTGACAAACCCGCAGGCCGGGGTTTAAAGCTTCATCCATCGCCCGTAAAGGTTTTTGCCAAGCAAAATCATATTCCTGTACTTCAGCCAGAAAAGCTAAAGGATCAGCAGTTCATTCAAACACTTAAAGAGTTAAATCCTGATATTGCTGTTGTGGTTGCCTTTAGGATGTTACCTAGGGATGTATGGCAAATTCCTCATTTAGGGACCTTTAACCTTCATGCATCGCTTTTACCCCAGTACAGGGGTGCAGCCCCTATAAATTGGGCTATCATCAATGGTGAAAAGGAAACTGGAGTTACCACTTTTTTACTTGATGACCAGATTGATACTGGTAGTATCCTTCTTCAAAAAAGAATACCCATAGGCGAAACCGAAACCGCCGGGGAACTCCACAATAAGCTGATGTATCTAGGGGCAAGTCTTGTTGTTGAAACAATAAACATGCTTTATGCTAGTTCTATCAATCCAATTCCTCAAAACCAAATCAAAGTTGATGGAGAGCTAAAACCAGCCCCCAAGATTTTTAAGGAAACCTGTCGTGTTGATTGGAACAATCCCTCCCCTAATGTTTTCAACCACATTAGGGGGCTTAGCCCATACCCTGCTGCATGGGCAGAGTTTAAAACCAATAGGAGCAATGTTGAAACAATTAAACCTATAAAAATTTACCAGGCTGAAAAACTTGACCTGGTTCACTCACAAAAGCCTGGGACAGTGAAAACCGATGGGAAAACATTTTTCCACGTTTTTTGCTCACAGGGTGCCCTTGCGCTAAAAACTGTTCAACAGGCAGGTAAAAAAGCCATGGGAATTGATGAATTCCTTAGGGGATGGCATAATACTCAATTTATAGAAATGTTATAGGGGTTTACGTTTCCTCAAGTAAATAAGTTGCCCCACCTCTGGTTCATCGCCTGGTTTCATTCTATTTTTGCGGTAAAGCGACTTTAACTTAACACCGTACATCTGCGAAATTTTATACATGGTTTCGCCCTGTTCCACAGTATGAACCGGATTCGACCTATCTGCTTTCCATCGTTTGGGCTGAATGTATAGTTCCTGTCCCGAACGGAGAACTGAATCGCGAGTTAAGTCGTTGTATTTGCATAGCTGCCAGGGCATTAACTCCAACTCCTTTGATAGCGATTCAAAGGAATCGCCTTCCCTAACAGCAACATACTTAATTCTATTCCTAATAAAAACTGGCCGCTTTTTGTAGAGGTTGATTTCGTAATTATCCCAATCCGTAACAGTTGATTTTGGCGGTTTAATGCTCACATCTACTCCTTGGTCGTATCGGTAAAGCTCGTTATCCTCAATTATCCTAATAAGCATTTCGGCATACCTAGGGTTTGTGGCGTAACCTGCCTTTTTTAATCCACGAGCCCAAGCTTTGTAATCGGTAGGGTTCAGTTCAAAAAGGAATGCATAGCGCTTCCTTCCTCTAAGAAAAAGGCTATGATCGGTGAACGATTGCTCTGGATTTTTGTATTTTCTAAAGCACTCCCCTTTTCGATCGTCGTCGTGGTAAATGGTTGCCCCAGTCCAGTCCTTATGGCATTTTATGCCAAAATGGTTATTGGCTTTTACTGCCAATGTGCTATTCCCATTATCGCTTTCCAGTATGGCCTGAGCAAGAGTAATACTTGCAGGTACGCCATACTGCTTCATGTTATTAACAGCAATATGTGAATAGATGCTTATGTACTCCTCACGCGAAATTCGCTTTTGAGCAGAGGTTGATAAATGAAATCCTGTTAGGGTAGCAAGCAATACTACTAAAATCCTATTCATACCTAAACCTAATCCAAGCCTAACAATAAAAACTCATTCCACAGTTTCTCATTGGGAGGAGGTGCAGCAATTTTTATTTCCTCCCCTGAAATTGGATGGGTAAACCCAAAAATCCTTGAATGCAGATCGATACCACCATTGGAGTTTGATCGGGGATAGCCATATTTAAGATCGCCACGGATAGGACAACCAATTTTGGAAAGTTGTGCTCGTATTTGATGATGCCTGCCAGTGATAAGGTCTATTACTAGCAGGTAATAATTCTCAGTCCTACCCACGAACTCATACTTCAGTTTTGCAACTTTTGAACCATGCACCTCGCGATTGTACACATACGACTTATTCTTTTTATTATCGCGTAAAAGGTAATGCACCAATGTTTGAGACTCTGCAGGAGGAATATTTTTAACAATAGCCCAGTACTTTTTGGTTATTTTACCTTCCTGAAAAAGATTATTGATGCGGCTTAACCCCTTGCTTGTTTTTGCAAAAAGCACTACTCCGCTCACAGGCCTATCAATACGGTGGGTTACTTCAAGAAATACACGCCCCGGTTTGCTGTCGCGCTCCTTAATATACCGCTTAACCGTTTCAACCAGCGATTCATCGCCAGTTTTGTCGGCCTGAACAATTTCGCCACAGTACTTATTGACTGCAATAAAGTGGTTATCCTCGTAAAGAATTCTGTCGCTTGAGAAATTTGCCATCTTCTAAATTAGTATTGCTCACGTTCGTTAGGGAAATCGAGCGATTTCACATCGTTAATGTAGGCCTGAAATGCGCCAAGCATTTCTGCATTCAGATTATGGTACCGCCTAAGAAAGCGGGGCGAAAACTCCTGGTTGATTCCAAGCATATCGTGGGTTACCAAAACCTGCCCATCGACATCTCTACCTGCACCTATACCAATCACCGGAATCTTGATCTCCGATGCAACCTTTTGCCCCAACGCAGCAGGGATTTTCTCCAGGACAATGGCAAAGCAACCTGCTTTTTCGAGTAGGTGAGCGTCTTCAACCAACTTATTGGCCTCAGCCTCATCGCGCGCTCTAACCACATAAGTTCCAAACTTATGGATTGACTGGGGCGTAAGTCCAAGATGTCCCATAACTGGAATGCCAGCCGAGAGTATTCGTTCAACCGAATCGATAATTTCTGAACCACCTTCGAGCTTAACGGCGTCGGCGCCGCTCTCCTTCATAATCTGAATGGCGGAGTGCAGGGCTAGCTTTGAATTACCTTGATAGGTACCAAAAGGCATATCAACCACCACTAAGGCACGTTTTACCCCACGTACCACCGAACTGGCATGGTAAATCATTTGGTCAAGAGTAATGGGAAGGGTTGATACATGGCCTGCCATTACGTTCGACGCTGAGTCGCCAACAAGCAAAACATCAATCCCTGCAGCATCCAGTATTCTGGCCATGGAGTAATCGTATGCTGTTAGCATTGCTATCTTCTCACCCCTAACCTTCATCTCCTGAAGCACATGGGTGGTTACCACTTTTACTTTACTCTCGCTCGACATAGATTCAAACATTAATATTTGCCAAAGGTAATCTAATATTCAGGAAAATCTAAGCTAATTTATTAAAATAGACAAAACTGACAAAAAGGCACACATGTGCAGTTGCATCTGAAAACCTGTGCTTTATAAACACATCAACCCTAATTAAACAAAGAAACCTGACAAAGGATTACTGAAATCTCAAATAATTATGACAGATTTTCGTCTTTTCTACTGTTTTTTTTTAAATGGCATAATGATTGAACATAACGATAGGAACAACGAAATTTGAAAAAATTAAAGTATAACAATAAATTTTTAAAGCAATGAGCAAGATAATAGGAATTGATTTAGGAACAACCAACTCATGCGTTGCCGTAATGGAAGGTAACGAACCGGTTGTTATTACAAACAGCGAGGGTAAGCGCACTACCCCATCGGTGGTTGCATTTGCCGAAAACGGTGAACGCAAGGTTGGCGACCCTGCAAAACGCCAGGCCATCATAAACCCCCAAAAAACCATATTCTCAATTAAACGTTTCATGGGTGAAACCTACGACAAGGTTGCACAGGTAGAAGTTCCTCGTGTGCCCTACAAGGTGGCTCGTGGCGATAATAACACACCACGTGTGGATATTGATGGCCGCCTGTACACCTCTCAGGAGATATCCTCAATGATTCTCCAGAAGATGAAGAAAACTGCCGAGGATTACCTGGGACACGAAGTAACCGAGGCCGTTATCACCGTTCCGGCATACTTCAGCGATTCGCAACGGCAGGCTACCAAAGAAGCAGGTGAAATTGCAGGCCTAAAGGTTCGTCGTATCATCAACGAGCCTACTGCAGCAGCATTGGCTTACGGGCTCGATAAAAAGAATAAAGACATCAAAGTGGCTGTTTATGACCTCGGAGGGGGAACCTTCGATATCTCAATCCTTGAACTGGGCGATGGAGTTTTTGAGGTTAAGTCAACTAATGGCGATACCCACCTTGGGGGCGACGACTTTGATCAAGTAATTATTGATTGGCTAGCTGATGAGTTCCTGAAAGACGAAGGCGTTGACCTCCGCAAAGACCCCATGGCTCTCCAACGCTTAAAGGAAGCTGCGGAAAAAGCTAAGATTGAACTCTCAAGCACAACTACTACCGAAATCAACCTACCGTACATCATGCCGGTTAATGGAATACCCAAACACCTAGTTAAAACCTTAACCCGAGCCCAGTTTGAGAAACTAGCCGACCATCTTATTCAACGCACCGTTGAACCATGCCGTAAAGCATTAGCCGATGCTGACCTACAGCCTACCGATATCGACGAGGTAATTCTGGTTGGTGGTTCAACCCGTATCCCTAAGGTTCAGGAGGTGGTTGAAAAGTTTTTTAACCGCAAACCCAATAAGGGTGTAAACCCCGATGAGGTTGTTGCCGTTGGCGCAGCCATTCAGGGTGGCGTGCTTACCGGGGAGGTAAAGGATGTTCTTTTGCTTGACGTTACCCCTCTTTCGCTTGGTATCGAAACCTTAGGAGGTGTTTTCACCAAGCTCATTGAAGCCAATACAACCATCCCTACCCGTAAAACCGAGGTGTTTACAACCGCTGCCGATAATCAACCGTCCGTTGAAATACATGTGCTTCAAGGGGAACGCCCCATGGCAAAGGATAACAAAACCATTGGACGTTTCCACCTCGATGGAATCCCCCCTGCCCCACGTGGTGTACCCCAAATTGAGGTTACTTTCGATATCGACGCAAACGGTATTCTCCATGTAACTGCTAAGGATAGAGGTACAGGCAAAGAGCAGAAAATACGAATTGAGGCTTCATCGGGTCTTACTGAAGAGGAAATCAAGCGCATGCGCGAGGAAGCCAAACGCAACGAAGAGGCCGACCGCCGAGAAAAAGAGCGTATCGAGAAGATTAACGCTGCCGACAGCCTGATTTTCCAAACCGAAAAGCAACTCAAGGAGTTTGGCGATAAGCTCCCTGCCGATAAGAAGTCCACCATTGAGGCAGCTCTTGGCAAACTTAAGGACGCTCACAAGAGCCAAGATTTAGCCTCCATTGAGAGCGCAACCAACGAACTCAATGCTGCTTGGCAGGCTGCATCGGAGGAACTTTACAAGGCACAGGCTCAAGCTAACGCAGGTGCCGGACAGCAAGCCAATGCTAACGCAGGTAGCTCGTCCTCATCGGGCAACGACCAGGAAGTGACCGATGTTGATTTTGAAGAGGTGAAATAATTTAAACGGATAAAACTAAAGCCGCCTTTTGGGCGGTTTTTTTTATTTAATACAACCAGTGAAAAATTTTTCCAATGCAACAATCCTTATGTGACTACATTTACCTAACTAGTAGATGAACTTATCCGAATTTAGAGTTTACTTGAAATGTTCAAAAAATATGAATTATAAACCCATAATCGATTCCCTGTTTTCTAATATATAATTCGGATTAAATTTGCATCATATATATTGAAGGGCTTTCTTTTAAAAACAAAAAACATGAAACATAATACTATCTTTTTATTTTTACTAATTGCTTGTGGTACAGCCATTGGCCAAACTGATGGTGCAAAAAACCAGCTTGATAGCCAAAACCGAAAGCAAGGTTACTGGTGCAAGCATTACCCAAACGGAAATAAAGCCTACGAGGGTTGGTTCAAGGACGACAAACCGGTTGGGGAATTTAGGCGATACCACCGAAACGGAGAGCTAAAGGCGTTAATGGTTTACTCCGAATCTTCACCCTACATTTCTACAACCTTCTTCAACGAATACGGGAAAAAAATTGTTCACGGCTTTTACAAAAATCAGCATAAGGATAGCCTTTGGCAGTATTACTCCTTAAACGGGAAATTGATTTTTGAGGAACGATACACGAACGGGTTGAAAAACGGAAGAATTAGAAGTTATTACCCTACCGGTAAAGTTATGGAAAGCGCAAGCTACACCAATGGGAACCTAAATGGCTTGGTAATACAATTTTTTGAAAATGGGTTAAATAAAAGCATTATCCCATATACAAATGGTGAGATTGATGGCACCATGAAGGTGTTCAACCCCAACGGTACAATAAAAATTGAAGGTCCCTATATAAAAGGGCTAAAGCATGGCGAATGGAAATTTTACGATGCCGATGGAAAAATAACACAAACCATTAAGTATAACAATGGAATAGCCGAAAACGAAAATGAACTTATTCAAAAGGAATCAAAGTATTTAGATTCACTTTTAAAGAATGCAGGAAAATTAAAGGAACCATCAATTGATGAAGTAATGAACTCAACGGAAACCCGATACTAAAACTTGTGATGTATATACCAGATGAGAATACTTATTTTACAGTTTATCATCTCAAGCATAGTGCCATTTAGCGTTTCGGCTCAGGCAAAGTATTTTATTGCATTCACTGACAAACAGAATTCAACATACTCCGTTGATAACCCAACCGAATTCTTATCGGCAAGGGCAATTGATCGACGGACGAAACAGGGCATTGCCATAACTAGCGATGATTTACCGGTATCGCCTACCTATATTAACCAGGTAGCGCAGAGTGCTACAATGGTTCACTACTCCTTGCGCTGGTTTAATGGTGTAGTTGCCACTTTAACCCCCGAGCAGGTAACAAGCGTACAAGGGCTACCCTTTGTAAAAAATGTAACCAAGATTTACGAGCCGGCTAAATCAAAAGCAGTGGAGGAAACGGAGTGGCAGCCCCTTGGGCTAACTGAAAAAAAGGAAATTGCAGGGTTAAACTACGGCGCATCATACACGCAAATCGCCATGATGAATGGCCATTTGCTTCATGCCAATGGTTACCTTGGTCAGGAAAAAGTTATTGCTGTGCTCGATGCAGGATTCCTGAACGTAGATACTCACAATGCTTTCGATAGCCTTTGGCAAAGAGGCCGAATACTTGGAACCCGTGATTTTGTCAATCCGCAATCGGATATTTACAAAGAGCATTACCACGGAACAATGGTACTATCGGCCATGGGGGGATACATTGACGGGCAACTAATTGGCTCAGCCCCAAGAGCTAAGTATTGGTTAATTAGAACCGAGGATGCGGCCACTGAGCAATTAATTGAGGAATACAATTGGGCCGCAGGGGCGGAGTTTGCCGATAGTGTTGGGGCCGACATTATTAACTCCTCGCTGGGTTACACCACTTTTGATGTTGCTAGCCAAAATCACACCTATCAGGACCTGAATGGCAAAACTACCCCTGTCACACTTGCCGCCAACATGGCAGCAAGCAAAGGAATGGTAGTGGTTGTGAGTGCTGGTAACGAAGGAAACGCCCCTTGGCACTACATATCGGCCCCTGCCGATTCACCACACGCTCTAACGGTTGGCGCGGTGGATAGCAACAAAGTAAAGGCAGATTTCAGTTCATTTGGCCCAACAGCCGATGGTCGAATAAAACCCGATGTTTGCGCCATGGGCAAAGGCACCTTTTTGGCCATTGCCACAGGAACAACCGGAACATCCAATGGTACATCTTTCTCATCGCCCTTGGTGGCCGGCATGGTGGCTTGCCTTTGGCAAACTAAGCCATCGCTTACCGCTCAACAAATTGTTGAACTTGTTAAAAGCTCATCGTCAAGCTATGCATCACCCGATAATAGCATAGGTTACGGAATCCCCGATTTTGCCCAGGCATCAACTCCAAGTACTACCGACGCGAAAAAAAGTATTGAACTTTGGCCAAACCCTTTCACTTCAAAAATTAATATACGATTTGGAAAATCCTTTATGCCTGCAAAAATCTCAATTTTTACAACCAATGGTCAATTGATTTATACAGGCACGGCAATTAGCGATGGGATAGGTATAATTGAAATCAACATTCCAGACGAATTACCTGAAGGGATTTACCTATTGTCAATCGCTGTCTCAGGAAACAGTTACTACGTTAAGGGTATTAAACAATGATGGCAGAAAAACAAAAATCATACTCGCTCAAGGAGCTTAACCTGCTGGTAAAAGATACCCTAAGCCAATACTTGTCGCAGGCATACTGGGTTGTGGGTGAAATTAGCGAAATAAAGGAGCATTACTCAGGGCACTGCTACCTTGAACTGATTCAAAAGGATGAAGAATCGGACAACATAGTGGCGCGTGCGAGGGCAACCATATGGTCGTACAGCTACCGCATGCTTAAACCATATTTTGAATCCACTACTGGTCGCAAGCTTGCTCCCGGCCTTAAGGTTATGGTACTGGCACAGGTAAGTTTTCATGAGGTTTACGGCTACAGCCTAAACATTACTGACATTGAACCCACATTCACTATAGGCGATTTGGAGCTAAAACGGCGCGAAACCATTAACCGCCTTATAGCCGATGGGGTATTCGACATGAATCGGGAGCAAACTCTCGATTTACTCCCTAACAGAGTTGCCGTGATATCGTCGCCACAGGCTGCTGGGTATGAAGACTTCCGGAAGCAACTACTAGGTAACAAAAACCGTTACCGTTTTACAATCAAACTATTTGAAGCCGTTATGCAAGGCGAAGATGCTGAAGCCTCAATTATTCAAACACTATCAAACATCTACAATGAAATAGATAGATTTGACTTGGTGGCTATTGTCCGTGGTGGTGGAGCATCTGCCGACTTATCGTGCTTCGACTCGTACGCCATTGCAAGCCATATTGCACAATTCCCTCTGCCCGTTATCACCGGAATAGGACATGAAAAGGACACCACCGTTTCCGACCTGGTTGCTTACAAAGCAGTAAAAACCCCAACTGCCCTTGCGGAGTATCTTATTGATTTAGCAAACGAAGCCGAGCAGCATTACCAAACACTGGTTGACAGTCTAGTGGGGCTATCAACAAGCTATATCGAAAGTTCAAAATCGCAGCTGATTTTTTTTGCCGACCAGCTCAAATCGGCTAGCCTACTTACAGTATCGCACCATAAAAACAGGCTGACCAGAACATGGTCATCGCTACCAGTGCTGGCTAAGTTTTACACGTATAAAAATTTATCGAAAGTAAACGATTTGAAAGAGCAGGTAAAGTCTGTAGCCCAAAACTATATTAATACTCCAAGAATTGCCATCGAGAAATTCCAAAAGGAGTTAAAAAAGTATACACTACAAAGCCTAACAGCAAACAAACAAAAAGTAGATTTTTTGGGCAGGCTGATAGAAACAATGAGCCCTAAAAATACGTTAAAGAAAGGGTTTACAATTACCATGATTGATGGGAAATGCGTAAAAAGTGTAAGCGAAATTAATGATGGTGTCATGATTACAACAAAGTTCTGGGACGGTGAAATAAAAAGTAGAGTGGAATAACATATTTTAGTAAATTGGCAAAAAATAACTGCAGTTGAAAGGGTTTATATTGAAAATAATTTTCGTTATAACTACCCTGGTTTTTACAATTTTGGGTTTTGCTCAGCAACCCGAAAAGGAACTCGATAGTCTAAAAAATCAACTTAAAAGTGTTAAAGGCAAAGAACGAATCGACGTTCTTATTGATATATCAAAATATTACTGGGATGTAAACCCTGACTCGTCCATCATCTTTGCAGAAAAATCGCTCAAAGAGGCAAAAGCCGATGGCAGCAACGATGCCATTGGCGATGCCTATAATGCCCTGGGGAATGCCTACTCCTCAAAGTACCAAAATGAAACAGCCTTAAACTATTACCTGAAATCACTGGAATTCAGAATGTCGAATGGAACCCTCCTAAAAATTGGGAACTCATACCATAATCTTGGGCTTGTTTACGTAGAACTTAAGCAATTTAGCCATGCAATAAGTAGCCATAATAAGGCTGCAGAGTATTACGAAAAAGCAAAACAGTACGACCTGCAATCATATTCACTTTACAGTATTGCAAGCCTTTATAACCAAATAAACGATAAAAACAAAGCGTTGGAATACGCTTTTAGGGCTTTAAATATAGCAAACGAAAAAAAAATTGACGAATTAAAGGCTAACCTGTACAACCTCATAGGTTCGCTTAATAGGGACTTGAAAAATTTGGAACTGGCCGAGAAGTACTACACCTTTGCTTTTAAGGAGTGGAAAAGAAGCAAAAACATTAGCGGACTCAGCATTGCCTTAAACAGCTTAGGAATAATACTGGATGAAAAAGGCGATTTTCAGAAAGCCTTGGAGTATTATTCCAAATCGCTTGATATTGCTACTCAACTAAATGATTCATCAGGTATTGCAACAGCCTATAACAATATAGGTTACCTATATGACAGGATAAATGAATTTGATAAAGCTCTAAGCAACTACTTTAAATCGTATGAAATATCAGTTAAAACCCATGATATAGACGCTGCCCATAACACTCTAAATAATATCGCATCAACCTATCTTAAGCAAGGTAAACTAGAAAAGGCCGACGAGGTTTTAAGGAAAACTTTAAAAAATATCTTAAACGTTGAAGACCCTGCCTACAAACAGGAAACCTATCAATTGCTTAGTGAACTCAATGCACGGAAAGGCGATTTTCAAAAAGCTTATCGCTATAAGGCTATTGAGTTAGCCTATGCCGACACCCTGTATACTCAGCAACGCCTTTCGAGTATTGCTGAGATGCAAACCCGATACGAAACTGAAACCAAAGAGAAGGAGATTGAACTCCTGAAAAAAGATGTTGAACTAAAGGAACTCCAGTACCAAAAGCAAAAAAGTTTTCAGCAGGTTCTGGTGTCGCTAACTCTTCTCCTACTTGTCACATTTATTGGCACATCGCTAATATTAGGAATTATTCAAAAAAAGAACAAGCAACTGGCTGAAAAAAACAAAGAGTTATACGATATAAACCAAAAACTTAAGCAATCCGAAAAAAACCTTAGTGAACTAAACGCCACTAAGGATAAACTATTCTCAATTATTGCCCATGAATTAAAAAATCCATTTAACGCCTTAATAGGCTTTAGCGATATACTAAAACTCAATTTTAACCACCTGACCGATAACGAAAAGAAAGAATACATCTCGGTAATCTCTGAGTCAGCTCAAAACCTTTACAAGTTGCTCGATAACCTTTTACAGTGGACACGGGCTCAAACCGGTAGCATCAACTACATTCCCAAGAAGTTCAAACTTGAGCCTTTAATAAAGCAAGAAGTGGTAAACCTAAACGCAAACGCCGAAAAGAAGAGGATAAATGTTTCCGTTAAGGCAAGTCCAACTATAAGTGTATATGCCGACAAAAACAGCATAGCAACCGTAATTCGCAACCTATTGAGCAATGCAATTAAATTTACTGATATTGGAGGAAATATTGAGATATCTGCCAGTGAATCAAAAGAATATCCCAAAATGGCCGAGGTCATTGTAAAAGATTCGGGAATCGGCATTGATGAAAATGATATTAACCGCATATTCCAGATTGACGGTTCATTCAGTACCAAAGGAACCGCCAATGAAACAGGTACCGGACTGGGGCTACTGCTTTGCCACGAATTTGTTACTAAGAACAATGGTAAAATTTGGGCAAACAGCTCCAAAGGCAGTGGTAGCGAGTTTCGCTTTACTATACCACTTGCATAACCCATTCCTTTTTGTTTGCCATTTTCATTTTTTTCCCTTACTTTGCTAGGAGCATTACTTATAGTATTTAAAATGCTGCAAAAAATTAAAGTTTCCTTTTTTCTAGTCCTATTGACTTTTCCCTCCTTTCCTCAAGGTTCAAAGGTCAATACTGACAGCTTACTTAACACGATTAAAAGGTATTCCACTGAGAATCCGGAAATCACGGCCATAAGCTGTAACCGACTTTTTTTACTGGTGAAACAAAACCCCAACGATTCGCTTAGAGCGCTTTATCACCTTGCTATGAGCGAATACAAAAGTGGGCTGGGCATTACTGGCAAGGCCTTAGGTCATGTTGATTCAGCAATTAGTATATCACAGTCAAAAAGAAACCAACCCTTATACATTAATGCTCTTTTACAAAAATCAGCATTACTGCAACAATCTGGTAATTATAGCGAAGCTGTCAAGGTTAATGAAAAGGCAAGGCTTATAGCTTTGAAAGAGAAAAATAAACGCTTGCTTGTGCAAAGTTTACTGCAGCTGGGAGATATTTACAAGGAAATTGGGCAGTATAACGATGCCTTGAGCAAAAAGGCCGAAGCATTAACCATTGCAAAAAAATTCGGAGTCAGTATTGCTGAATGCCATCAAAGCATTGGAAGCACCCACTGGAACTTTGGCAATTACCAGGAGGCACTTAAATCGTACTTCGAAGGGCTGATTGCAGCCGAAAAGGACACTGACACCCTCAGAATTATTCAACTTTTAAAGAATATCGGACTAACCTACCGCGAAATAGGCAATTTCGACAAAGCGACAAGTCATCTTAACAAAGCTCTTCAATTAGCTGAAAAAAATAAGCTAAACGAGGAACTAGGCGATATTCTTAATATCATGGGCGGAGTTTACCTCAAGTATTCTCAGCTTGCAAAGGCAATTGAATACTACAAACAAAGCCTGAATATCAGAGAGGCCCTTGGCCATAAACAGTCGAGCATTAACACTTTGAACAATATAGCTAAAGCCTATTTACTGCTAAAAAACAAGGCCGAATCAATAATATCGCTCAATAATGCGCTGGAACTTTCAAAAGAAATTGGCGACCCGCTAGCAGAAGCCAGTATCCATAATGAGTTAGGGAATACCTATTTAAGCCTTGAGGACTACCCTGAGGCACTCCGCAGATACCTACTGGCTCTAAAAATTCGCCAGTCGTATGGGAAAGACGAAGATATTGCTCGCACAATGGTAAATATAGCCCTGGTTTACCGGCGCCTTGGCTTATTCCGCAATGCCCAAAAGTATATGAATGAAGCAAAAGGTTTGGTTGAAAACCTTAATGTTAAGCCTGACCTTAACGTATACATTTACCAAAATCTGGGCAATGTTTACTATGACCAAAAACAATATACCAATGCCATTAACGCTTACCAAAAAGCTTTGGAACTGAGCGAGAAGAAAGGCGACGACCTCCAGGTTACTCGGGTGCTAAAGAATATTGCCCAAACCTACCTCGATTTAAATAAACCAAGCAAAGCCAGGAATACCATAACCCAAGCAATAAAAATTGCACTTAGAAATAGCCAAAATCAGGTGATTGCTGACCTGTACAATACCCTAGGTAATATTGAACGACAGGATAATAACCTAGATCTAGCTCTAACCCATTACAATACCGCAAAGAAAAAATACAAGCAAAACCTAAATGCCGATGGCGAAGCGCTTTGTCTTAGAAAGATAGGCGACATTTACTCACTCCAAGGAAAATACAAGGACGCAAAAACGAACATCAACCAGTCAATACGTATTGGAAAAAGCGTTGGCAATCCATACCTCGTATTGCTAGGAACCCTAACGCTAAGCGAAGTTGAAAAAGCACAGGGAAGATTCCAAAACGCCTTAACCCTTTACCAAAGGTATGTTTACCTTAAGGATAGTATTGAAAATGCCAAACGTAATGAGGCTAACATTGATGCACATATCAACCTGGAACTGGATAAAACAAAGACAGAAATAAAACTGATAGAAGCGGAGGTAGATGCTTTACGAACTAAGGTTGAACTTGACAGAGAACGAATAAACAAGCAAAAGGCCCAACGCAATTTCCTAGTTACAGTTGTAATATTTCTGCTTTCTATAGCTTTAGGGGTCTTCTACCTTTTTTATCAGAAAAGGAATTTAGCCCGACTCCAACGGGAGAAATACGAGGAGGAGGAAAGGATAAACCAAAAATTAAAGCAGTACCAGGCAGAGCTGGAACAAACTATTAAAACTAAGGACAAACTGTTTTCCATCATAGCCCATGACTTACGAAATCCCTTTACTGCCCTTGTAGGGCTATCGGAGATTTTGGCCACAAAAGCCGATGAGCTCTCGCCCAGCGAGGTAAAAGAGTTCAGTAACCATATTTACCAATCGGCATCGAATGTACTTGCCCTTACCGAGAACCTGCTTAGCTGGGCACGAAGCCAAACCGGTAAGCTAACGTTAAATCCTGCTTACATAAACATTAGCGAGTTAAATGCTAAGGCTGTTGAAGTGGCATCGTTACCCGCCAGTGAGAAAGGAATAACCATTGAAACCAATTGCAACAAATCCCTTACCGCATATGCCGACTACGATACCATGCTAACAACTATTAGAAATTTGCTTAGCAATGCTATAAAATTCACCCCCAACGGTGGGAAAGTATCGGTTAGTGCTACTTCAGACAATCAAATAGTAACAATACATGTAACTGACACAGGCGTTGGAATTGCACCAGAAAATCTGAAGAATCTATTCAAGTTGGATGGATTTACTACCAAGGGAACAAACTCCGAAAGTGGTACAGGGCTTGGCTTGATGCTGTGTAAAGAATTTGCCGAAGCAAACGGGGGAAGCATCAGCGTAACCAGCACTTTAGGCAAAGGAACAACATTCACTATAACCATTCCATCTAAAAAAGTTAACCATGACCAAGAAAACGATCAAGTATAGCGAAGCAATCGAGGAAGTTGAAAAAATCATTGACCAAATCGAATCGAACGAACTTGACATTGATGAATTAACGGAGAAAATCCGACGCGCCTCGGAATTACTAAAATTCTGCAAGCAAAAACTTCACTTTACCGAAGAGGAAATTCAAAAAATTATTGACCAGATGCAGGAAGATGAAGAGTAAAAAATGCGCAAAAACAGAAATGCAGGCAAAAAATAATTTCCGCAAACGTTTCCATTAATCCATAATTTTTCGTTTTTTTGTTTTAATATCGGAATCGAAAAATGCCTTACAAAGTTTTAGCTGCTTGTGGAAACACCCAACTCTTAGAAGATATTCAACGAATATTCAGCCTTGCCAACGATGACTTTTCGGTAAGTTATATTCTTGATTCCGAGCGTATTATATCAACTATCACCAGCACCAACCCAGACATCATCCTATACGATATCCATTTTGCCAACAAGGCTGCCGCCGATGTTCTATTAATCATAAAGGCCGATATGGCTACATCAAACATACCCATACTAGCCATTGCCGATTTCTTACAACCGGAACATATCCAATCGTTATTCCACGCCGGAGCTGACGACTTTATTGGCTTACCAATAAACACCCCTGAACTTATCCAGCGAACCATGGTAGGGATTCAGCGCGGACATATGCTGAAAAAACTCAAAACCCTATCGGAGCAGTTCGATAGCATTACTACCGCCATAAGCCAAGCCGGCAACTCCGTAATTATTATTAGCAATACGGGTGAAATTACTTGGGTTAACGAAGGTTTTAAACGCCTTTACGAGTGCAGTGTTGAGGAGTTCAAGGCAGCCTTTGGCCAAAACCTTTTCTCAGAATCCATAAATAAAACTACTGCTCAAGCTATTAGGAGATGTATGGCTGGTGAATACGTGGTTTACGAAAGCAAGTGGATTACTCTCTTGGGCAAGGAAAAATATATTCAAACCAGCCTAACCCCCGTTTTTGATGACTTGCAGAACCTGAGCTACATTGTGGCAATTGAGATGGATATTACTGACCTCAAACTAATTGAGAAAGACCTAGCCGAGAAGAACGAGCATCTCCAAAGCATAATGGAGAACCTTGAGAATGCCAACAAGATACTGGAGGAACAACAAAACCAAATTCAGAAGCAGTCCGAATTGCTTGCTGAGGAAAAACAAAAAACCGAGGCGTTACTGCTAAATATTTTACCGCTTGAGGTTGCCAATGCCCTCCAAAAGAAAGGAATATACAAGCCCAAAAAATTCAAGGAAGTTTCGGTAATGTTTGCCGACTTTGTAGGATTCTCGAAAATAAGCGTGGCATACGAAAATATTGATGAGTTCCTAAATGTCCTGAGCAGCTACTTTGAAGCATTCGACGAAATTGTAACCCAGCGCTATATTGAGAAGATTAAAACCATAGGTGATGCATACATGTGCGTGGGAGGATTGCCAAGAACCAACCACAGTCACCCATTCGACACGGTGCTTGCTGCACTTGAGCTACAACGCTATACCAAACTAAGAAACATTGAGGATGCGCAGGCCAACAAACCTACCTGGTCAATACGCATTGGTATTCACTCCGGCAGTGTAATAGCTGGGGTTATCGGTAAGCACAAATTTGCCTACGATATCTGGGGCGACACGGTTAACGTGGCTAGCCGAATGGAAACGGCATGCGAGCCAGGGAAAATAAATATTTCCGAGACCACATACTCATACATCAAGGATTACTTTATTTGCACCCCTCGAGGCAAAATTCCAGCCAAGAATATCGGTGAAATCGAGATGTTCTTTGTGGAACGGATAAAACCGGAATTCTCCGAGGATGCCGATGGCTTTATTCCCAACAGTGCCTTACGAAAGATAGTCTCCTCGCTATAAACCTTTAATCCTGATCCATTTCGCTTACATTGGTAAAGCTGAAGGGAAGTAGCTGTTTTACATCATCAATTTTGATAATCTTTCCTGCTCCTACCATATAAATGGTATAGGGTTTATTTGATATCATCTGATATTCCAGCATTACCTGCCTACAGGCACCGCAAGGCGAGACCGGATTAACAGTAATCCCTTTCTCGTTCGATCCAACAACAGCTAATGCTTTAATTGGAACGTTAGGGTATTGGGCTCCTGCGTAGAAAAGGGCTACTCGCTCTGCGCAAAGACCTGAGGGGTATGCACCATTCTCCTGATTACTTCCGGTAATAATTGCGCCGTTTTCCAATAAAACAGCAGCACCCACTTTGAAATGTGAATAGGGCGAATAACTTCCGGCCAATGCCATTTTGGCCTGTTCAATTAGATTCTTTTCCCAATCCTGCAACTGATGGGTGTCGTGAAACTCAGTATAATCAATTGTTAGCATTGCCAAAGGTTTTTAATGCACTCCCAATCAAAGAATGGGAGTGCATCAAATGTAAGGATTTTTAGACAAAATCGTACTTACAGATTTAATTTTCTTGGTTTAACCATGTTTTCAGGTGCAAGGATGGTATCGAGTTGCTGCTTGGATAGCAAGCCCTTTTGCAGTACCAAGTCGTACACACTTTTATTGCTTACCAAAGCCTCCTTGGCAAGTTGGGTAGATGCCTCGTATCCAATGTAAGGATTTAAGGCTGTTACCAGGGCAATGGAGTTGTGCACCATATTCCGGCAGCGCTCCTCATTGGCAGTAATTCCATCATTACAACGATATTTTAACGTATTCATGCCATTCTTGAGCATTTCAATTGACTCAAAAAGGCTCTGAACAATCACGGGTTCAAAAACATTAAGCTCAAGCTGCCCACCCTCGGCAGCAAGGGTTACGGTTAAGTCGTTTCCAATTACCTTGAAAGCAATCTGGTTTACCACCTCTGGAATAACAGGATTCACTTTCCCAGGCATAATAGACGACCCGGGCTGCATGGGCGGTAAATTTATTTCATTTAACCCTGTTCGAGGGCCAGAGGACAGCAAACGTAAATCATTGGATATCTTTGAAAGCTTAACGGCTAGCCTCTTTACTGCCGATGAGTACATTACAAAAGCACCGGTATCCTGGGTTGCCTCAACCAGATTTGAGGCTAACACCAAATCTAAGCCCGATATTTTACGCAAATGCTTTATCACCTTCTCCGGGTAATCGGGGTCGGAGTTTATGCCAGTCCCTATTGCGGTGGCTCCCATGTTAATCTCTAGGAATAGCCGTACATTCTGATTCAAGCGCTCCACCTCCTCGGAAAGGGTAACCGCATAGGCCTCAAACTCCTGACCAAGGGTCATGGGAACTGCATCCTGAAGTTGCGTTCTGCCCATTTTTATAACATGGGCAAACTCTTTTGCCTTTGCTCTAAACGATTCAACAAGAGATTCAAGAACTCGTACTAGTTTTTTGTTTGAATTGATAAGGGCAATTTTAACAGCAGTGGGGTACGCATCGTTGGTTGACTGCGACATATTTACATGGTTCAGCGGATGGCAGTACTGGTACTGACCCTTTGAATACCCCAAATGCTCTAATGCGCGGTTAGCAATAACTTCATTGGCATTCATATTTGTGGAGGTACCCGCCCCACCCTGTATCATGTCAACCACAAACTGGTTATGGAACTTGCCGTTGGTTATTTCTGTGCAAGCCTTTACGATAGCATCCTTAACCTTGGAATCAAGTAAGCCTAGCTCACAGTTAGCCTCGGCGGCAGCTTGTTTCACCATTGCAAGAGCATCAATTAAATCGGGGTAGAAATTTAGTGTTACCCCAGAAATGTTGAAGTTCTCCAGAGCTCTTAAGGTTTGAACACCGTAGTAATACTCGGCAGGCACTTCCCTCTCTCCAAGTAAGTCATGCTCAAGGCGTGTAGCACCAGATTCATACTGGCTAGCGGGGTTTATCATACGATTGCTGTCATACCTCATTCGCCGCTGAATAACCCTTGTAATATTGGTGAGCACCTTAAGGGCAATTGCAGGATTTGCATTCAAATCCTCAACCCTTAGGAGTAAAGCCTTGGTTGGAACTATAGCCCTTGCCGATGTTGAATGAGTTGACTCTGAGGCCAGTACCCCTTCGCCAAGGAAATCACCCTTTGAGAACTGTGTTAGTTTAAGCTCTACTCCGTATGGATTGCTTTTAAAAAGCTCAACCTGCCCTTCATATATCACCAGTATGCCCTCGCGTTGATTGTTCTCAACGAACAACATACTTCCGGCAGGGAATTCTCTTTCAATTATCCCTTTGACAAGTGTATTTAGCTCCAGCTCGCTTAAACCCCTAAAAAGTTCTATTTTGCTGAGAAAATCAACATAACTCTTTCGACTCATCTCCTTAATTATTTAGGTTTCACCGTAAAAATCTAACACAAAACTAAGCATGCTTGATTCTTTTTGTACATGTAAAATACAAACATTTTTCTTTTTATAATTGTTTAACAAAAAAAGCACTGCATTTTGCAGTGCCCTACCAACCCATGAAAGCAAAAACACTACTTTTTGATGACTTTTACATCAAACTCAACTTCGGTGCTTTTTAATGAATGATTTTCAATAATTGCTTGCTCGTTAAAGTAGGTGATAATATGATCAAGCATAACCGCCTCCGAAACTCCCGATGCAGAGTGCTTGTAAATGTTTGATGCTAGGAGTTTAATTTGATTCTGGTTAGCAATCAGAACTTGAACAGGATCGAGTTCGCCCAGCTTGAACTTCCCTTCAATCTTTCGGAGCTCCTCAAGGTTTGTTCTGATGTAACCCATCAAATCGTTGTACGATTTAGTGGCGGGCGTATTTCGGCGTGAAACAATGGCAACAACCTGCATGGTTTGGGGATCGATAACCGGAGCACCACTGTTACCGTAGCATGTCAAGGCATCAATTTGTAGGTACCGAACACCCAGCTTGTTAGAGAAAGCGGATGAAACTATTCCGGTCTTTATGGAAAGATTTTGCACCACGCCATTAAACCCAAGTACAGCCACAGGCATTCCAATAGGGTAATTCCAGCGTTCACAGATCGACAGGCTTGGAATATCCTGAAATTCGGCAAAATCAATATTAAAAACAGCGTAGTCGGCTTGGTTGTGGATAAATCCGATCCTCAGGTCATCCAGGAATTCCTTGTAATCAATACGCATTGATGCCTTTGTGGTATTAGCGTCAGCTTCAACAAAACGAATTTCTACCTTTTGAGCGCCTTTTATATAAAAGGCCTGCTCACAAGTAACAAGTGATTTGTTAATCTTAAATCCGCTCAACGTGTCAACGAGCACACCATGCTCATTGTAAAAGTTCAGGCAACATACCGATGCTGAACATTTTTCCCAAACCTGACTATACATGGTTTTACAATTTTATAATGTTAAAGTTTTACTAGCGTTATCACAAAAATTAGGGTGATAATGAAGAATATGATAAACACCCCAATGTCAATTTTATTCTTTTTCACTAGCTTGAACATAGTATTAATGTTTTACTCCTTGCCAAATATACGGTAGTTATCGTTGGAGGGTGACGTGTCAAACGTGTCAATAAATTTTTAAGAAAACCCTTTACAACCCGATTAATAGATTTCTTTAAAATCCTTACATTTGAGACATCAAATGCAGTTCGGCAATGGATTTACATAAACAGCTTATTGAAGCCGTTGAAAAACGCTTTGGGAATAAGATATCGTACCAACGCGACTGTAAAATCTTGTCGGAAAAAGTATTTGATCAAACCCACGAGTATATAAGTCCGGCTACTCTCCGCCGACTTTTTGGGTTCCTGAAAACAAATTCTAAACCAACACGTGCCACGCTCGATATTCTTGCTCGCTATTGCGGTTTTAGCCATTGGCAAGACTTTGTTGAAAATCAGATAAAGGCAAGCACTACCTCAAAATCGGATACCCCTGAGCTTTGGAATTTAATTATCACAAATAGCCAGGAGATTAACCATCACAACATTCGATCAATACAAATAAAATCAGGGATTCCATTTGAAAAAACCGTAAGGCGAACATATCTGGAATCGCTACTCAATCACTTTGTGAGCTCAAACCGTTTCGCATTGGCAATTGTGGCCCCTGGCGGTTATGGAAAATCAACATTCATTGCCCACTGGTACCTAAATAACCCTAAAGTAAAGCAACAGCAAGTAATCCCCATCATCATTTCGGCATCAAAGCTAGAAAATTATGCTTTTTCAGAGTTAAATATCGATGAATGGTTATGGAGCCAAGTTGGTATCAACGCATTTTCAATCCCCAATTTAAAAGATGAACTCAAAAAGTTGCCCGGTACGGTTGTATTCATAATTGATGCCCTTGATGAACTTACCCTTACAGGTATTAAACTTGAAAGAACACTTAAAGGAATACACGAACTGTCCAGAGAATTTTCGGAATCGGCCAACACCAAGCTGATTATTACATCAAGGTATGCCACCTGGAAATCGCTGCAGGGTTACCTTATAAATCCTGAGGTTTGGCAAAACATTGATCAATCCAACTTTAACTCTGATAATGCTAACATTCCACCCCTTTCGTACGACGAAATGCAAACAATTCTTGATAACACAGTGAATGAAGAAAAAAAGGAACGCTTGCTTATATTCGAACTGCCTCCATTGCTACGCCAAACTATTTCGTACCCTTTTTACCTACAACTTTTTATTAGCAGCTACGGTAAAACGAACTACCGAAACCTTTCCGACCCGCTGAATATTATCAACGAGTTTATCAAACAAAAGGTGTTTGAGTCCATTTACCCTGAAGAGAAGGCCGACATATTGAATGCCTTGGCCAAGGAATACTTAGAAAATTCTACTCCAGTAAACAAGCAACAGCTGAAAAAGCTCTACCCCATAAACCTAAAAACTGCTGGCAATTACTTTGATGCCTACCACGATTTACTTTCGTTTGGAATTATCTCCGAAGAGAAAGTATATACCGATTCACTAGGCTACTCGACGCTTGTTTCCTTAGGCAATGACAATATTTTAACATCGCTAATTGCCCAAAAACTAATTAAGGAATACGGTTTAAGCGAGAAGTTAATCAATGCAACAAAAAAACTTTTTTCTCAGAATGAGATTTACCCGAAATTGATTGGATACATCTTTAGCATTGGTTTTAATGAACGTAAAGTTGCATTTCTTAAGGACTTGTTCCATCTTTTTTTACCCAACAACATAACCGAACTCACCAATACGCTTACGCTATGCTTTAAGCGAGATGAATCGCTGTTCAAGGAACTACTACCCCACCTACTCATAAATAGTGAAGTGGAAAGGGAACTATTGCTTGTAAATCCCGATTTAAATGGCATTTCATCAACCTATAGTAAAATACTGGAACAGGTGCAACCTGAAAGCCCATACTACATGGATTCAAAAGTGGCTAAGGATTACTGTAACCTAATGGGTTTGGAAATCTCACATATCAATAATAGCAATGAGTGGCATAACAATTTTGTAATGGCTGAGCAAAAATCAGCAAGAATTGCTGGAATGTGGTTCTGCCTTAATATCTTCTTCTCAACTAGCTTTAAAACCGAATCAATAGTGAAGAAAGCCTTGGAATACTATAAAAGTATAAGCTCCACCAATGCAAGGCATGAGTTCAGGGAATCGGTTTTACCATTTGTTTTTATTGACAAGCGCTTTTCCCCACTACAAGATATTTTGGTAGAACCCTTAAATCTCTCGGCACACCAAAAAGCGATGGATTCCATCATTTATGAATTCACAAACCTAACAAAGAATCGTAACCCTTTTTCGCCGGAAAAGCACCACCAACTAATGCAAAACTACAGCCAACTAAATGCCAGCAGGAGCCATTTTGTGATAATACTCGGCGAACTAGCTCGCTCAATATCATACTTCTACGAGAGTAACCTGAACGATGCGCATACCTGTATAAGGAACGCCATTGAACTTTGTGGAATATCGGGTTATCGTTTGCAGGAAATGGTGTTGATGAACATACTTGGTCAAACCCTAATGCGATTAGGAGAAACCGACCATGGACAATCATTTGTTTCGTATACCGATACCCTTTCGGAAAAGTCGGGTGTTAAAATTTACTCCGAGTATTTTGTGTATGGTAGTTGATTAGCTCAACTATTGGGTAGCGCAAGTATTGCGATATTTTAAATCCATGCTCCTCTCCAACCGAATCAAGAACCTGACTAAAAAGACATCCTACTGAGCCGGTTACACCAATTGGTAATTCCGTTAGATTCTCAAATACAGCAAAGTGGTACCTGTATAGAGCCACAAACGCCTCCTTTACAATAGAGTAAACATGTTGGTTGTTGATATTCTCCAGAATAAAAGGCACAAACGATGCAAGGTATGCCGACGGGCGGGGTGCGCTGTAAACCATATTGAGCACATGGCTTAGCTCAACGTTATACTGCTGTTCCAGCCTGTGGGCAATATCGGCATCGAGAGTTTTGTAGAGGTATGTACGCAGCAAAAGCCGTCCCATGTAAGCTCCGCTACCCTCGTCGCCCAGGACAAACCCAAGCGAGGGGGTTCGGTTGGTTAATCGTTCACCATCGTAGTAAGCTATATTTGAACCAGTTCCAAGTATTACCACAATACCAGATTGGCACTTAAATAGGGCACGAGCAGCCCCTAAGGCATCGGAAACTGCATGGATTTTGGCATTGCTAAAAAAGATACCAAGATACCTTGCTACATCCTGCCCCCTTTCATGCACGCCACACCCCGAACCGTAAAAGAAAATCTCCTTTACATGTTCTGGATTAATCTGCTTGGGGTAATTTTGATTTAATGCGCTTAAAAAATCTTCCTGCCTGTTAAAGTATGGACTTAACCCAATGGTCTCGAAACTTGCAATGGGCTTGCTGATCTCTAAAATTCTCCAATCGGTTTTTGTAGCTCCGCTATCGGCAATTATTATCATTTTTCGCTTTTACTTTTACTTTTTTTAAAACTAAAAAATTCATTGGATTTACACCAATGCCATCAATCCGTGCCGATGTAAACCTAACCACTTTATCGTAGTACAAAGGTATAACTATGGCCTTTGAAATAACAATAGAATCGAGGCTATGGTAGTATGGTAATCGTTGGTCATATCTATTAAACAACATTGCTTTCCGGTAAAGCCTATCGAACAGCACGCTGCTGAAATGGGTATAGTTTGGGCCATTAGGAGCAAAATTATCAGTCAGGAAACAAGCCAGGTAGTTTTCCGGATCGGGATAGTCAGCTATCCATGACCCCCTGAAAACGGGCAGTTTCCCATTTGCAAGCATTTCGCGATATGCAGCGCCGGGCAGCACATCAATAATAAGCTTAATACCCACTGTTCCAAGCTGGTTCTGAATGTATTCAAACAAATCGAGGTAATCGTCGGTGGTTGAAACGGTTATCTCAGGTAAAACATTCGTACTATTGTAACCCGCTTGCTCTAGCAATTGCTTTGCCTGTAATGAGTTGTAGGCCAAACCGTAGTTTACATCTGTAAAACCGGGCATGCCGGAAGGAACAAATCCACTGTAAGCCGGAATGCCAAGGTTGCTTCGGAGGTAAAGCATCATTTTCTCTTTATCAAAACTCATAGCAATAGCTTTACGTACCCTTTCGTCGAGTAAAAACCTTTGGTTGTTGGGGAGTTTTGAGGAATCAACAAGTATTCCAATATACTCTGTATTTAGGTATGGGCCTGTAATCATTTTTACATTAGCGGAATACTTGGGGTTTAACCTACCCGAACGGGTAAGAAGTTCATCCTTTGAAGCGGCATTTATCCCCGAAAGAAAATCGATTTTACCATTCAGAAATTCTAGAAATTCCGATTGTTTATCGGGAATAAATGAAATGGAAACAGCTTCGAGGTAGGGTAAGCGGCAGCCAAACTCATCAACCTCAAAGTAATTTGAGTTTCTGCGTAATACAAGTTTTTCCCCATCGCGCCAAAACTTTAAGTAAAAAGGGCCAGTGCCAACCGGGTTGTGGCCAAAATCCTTACCATAGTACGAAACCGCTTCGTGAGGTACAACATAGCAGTAGGGCATGCACAACAAACCAAGAAAGGGAGGGAAAGGCTTTTTTAGCTTCAACACCAGAGTGCTATCGTTGGGGGAAAAGCAGCCATTGTCGTAATTAGGGTTTTCTCTATCAAGCACACTTAACACCCACATGCCGGGCGAGGCTGTAGCGGGGTTTAGTATCCGGCCAAAGGAGTAAACAAAGTCCTGGGCTGTAGTGCGTCGTCCCTTGCCCGATGGGAAAACAGGCGAATCATGAAAATATACATCGTTGCGGAGGTAAAATGTATAGGTTAAGCCATCGGGGGAAATAGACCACCGCTTAGCAATGGCGGGTTCAATAGTAAGCGAATCGGAAAACTGAACCAGGCCATTGAAAAGTTGGCTAACTGGCCAAATCAATGCAAGGTTACGAGCATAGGCAGGATCAAGTGACGTTATTCCCTTACTTTCGTTATACCTGAACACATTGGCTGACTGGTTGTTATGAACCTGGGTGCACGATACAACCATCAAGATTAACAAAAGAAAATATATCCTGTTACAGAATTGCAACATGCCTGAAAATTTTCACTCAAACCTACAAATTTTTAGGACATAGAAGGGCATTTGATGGCATAAAGCGATAAAAAATAAAGACGGAACCGTAAATACGGCTCCGTCTTTACACCTAACTAACCTAAATCAACTAAACCTAACCAACTATTAACCCTAAAACCTATACTAGAAAAACTACTTTTATAACGCAAAAATACAACCATAGTTTCACAAAATTCAGGCCAAAAACGATGATATAAAACACCTTTTTTGGATGGCTTATTTATACTGACATTCAGCAGGATATGTTATAAAACACAAGTGGATTTTTAACGATTATTAACCCTTAACTTGGATATAAAATTTTGTATAGCTGAAGCTGAATTTAATGACTCAACAGGAGGTAACCCTGCAATTTTACGGGCATGATTTACTTTACCAATTTCAAAACCCTCCTCATCAAATCCAAAAAGATATCTGTACGCTATGGCTGTTTTTAGGGTTGATGGCCTACAACGGACTGTTGGCGTAGAGTATCGACCTGGATGTATGTGAATGTAAAACTCATCGCTATGTCCCAACCGCATAACCCAACGAGAACCATCGGAGAGATAAATGCATTTGAATGAAGTTTCAGGTAAACCAAGCCAATGCTTAAAATCGCCAACACAGGATACACCCATACCCATGAAATACCTTTTAACCTCATCTACTATCGCTTTAACAGGAAGTTCACCAATGTAAAAATCGAGCAGGGTTCCCCCAATATACCCTAAAAACTGATCGGGTTGGAATCCTCCGCCCCCTCTGATCTGCTGAATTTGGTTGCATACAAAGCCGCAATGGTGCTTCCAAGGATTGAAAGCGATAGGTTTCTCCTGCACGCATACCGCCTGTCCGTTTTGATATATAACACACATATTTTTAAGCAACCTACCTATTGTTTTGTTTTCTTTGTGGCAAATTACGAAAATTATGAATAAGGTTATAGCTTTATCGCCCATATTTCGGGGTTTAACTGAGGATGAAGTAGTCCATCTTCTAAATGTAACCCCCCACTCCATTCGCTCATTCAGCAAAGGACAAACCATAGCCCAGCGAACCGAGGAGGTTCGAAATTTGTGCATTGTAGTGGAGGGGAGCGTAAAGGGCGAGATGGTTGACTTCTCCGGTAAAATCCTTAAGATTGAGGAGATGCATGCTCCAATGCCCATTGCCCATGCGTTTCTTTTTGGCGAAAATAATCGATACCCGGTTGATGTTATAGCTTTGGAAGACTGCAAGCTACTGTTTATCCCTAAAGTGAAGTTTCTTGGGCTGTTGCAGAAAAACGCACAGGTGCTAACCAATTATCTTAACTCCATATCAAACCGGGCTCAATTTCTATCGAACAAGCTTTGGTTCCTTTCGTTTAAAACCATAAAGGAGAAAATAGCCCATTACCTTCTAAATCTTTCAAAAAGCGAGGTTAGAACTACCTTAATCCTACCAAAATCGCATCAGGAACTGGCAGAGTTTTTCGGAGCTACACGCCCAGCCTTAGCCAGAGTTTTTGCCCAATTGCAGGACGAGGGAATAATTCACATAAACCGACGTGAAATAACCATTCTTAACCGTAACAAGCTGCTGGAAATAATAAAGTAGCTACCGGTAAAAATTTTTAACAAAAGCACCATTGGGCCTTTTGCCATGAACAACCCACAGCCAAAAAGCATAAATAAATCCTAAACCGTAGCCGTATAGCTGAACCCATGCTGCCACTACACTTAATATTGCAACCCTGATCGAATTCTTTTTAAGCAAGGAGTCGAGCAAAATAACAAATGAGTAAAGCAAGGGCAATAGGGAAGTAATAGGGTAAGCCCACAACAGCAGAATTGCTGCGCTCATTACCATAACAAACCCTGAGGGTAATAGGTGTACCAGTTTAAGTGAACTCTTGTGATTTAAACTAAGATTTATGCGGGCCATACCCGAGTTAAATACCTGTTTGAAAAACTTACGGAAATCGGTTCTACGCTTATGGTAAACTAAGGCTTTAGGGAAAAGCCTACTCCTGAAACCCATCTCGAAAAGCCTAAGGCTTAAATCTACATCCTCACCGAACCTCATATTCGAAAAACCGCCAACCGAATGGAATACCTCAGCATTAATGCCCATGTTAAAACTACGAGGAGTAAAGCGCTCCAGCTTTACCCTTCCCCCACGAATGCCCCCTGTGGTAAAAAATGAGGTCATGGAGTAGCCAATGGCCTTTTGAACATCGGTAAATGAGGGGTGGGTAGCATCTGGGCCCCCAAAAAAATCGACGTACTCAGTAGCAAGCTCCTCCTCAACACGGGTAAAGTAATCGCCAGGAATAATGCAATCAGAGTCGAAAAAGATTAGGAATTCCCCTTTTGCCCTTTCGGCACCATGGTTTCGTGTTATTCCGGGTCCAGTATTTTCCTTGAATAAGTATTGAATCTTTAGCTCTGAGGCGAATTTGGTTACTACATGCCTACAAGGCTTCTTTGAGCCATCCTCAACTACTATTACCTCAAAATCACCATAATCCTGATTTGCAAGACTTTGAAGCAATTCCTCAACCTCTCCAGGGCGATTATAAACCGGAATGATTACAGAAAAACGCATAGATTTTAACTTCATTCACGAAGATACAAATATTTTAGTTCTTATTCGTCAACAAAAATATGCCTTACACCACAAAAAACTTTAATTAGACAATAACTTTTCGCAAATGTTTAATCAAAGTCAAAAATAAAATTATCAAAAAGAACAATTTTTAAATTTTGTTAATATATTCGAATGTTTAAAAATCAATCTTTGGCATGAGGCAACTGAAGATAATTAAACAGGTTACAAACCGCGAAGCCGTTTCGCTTGATAAGTACCTACACGAGATTGGGAAGGTTAATTTGCTAACCGCCGAAGAGGAAGTTATACTTGCCCGGAAAATAAAAGAAGGAGACCAAGAGGCTCTGGCAAAATTGGTAAAAGCCAATTTAAGATTTGTGGTATCGGTTGCCAAGCAGTACCAGAACCAGGGATTAAGCCTGCCCGACCTGATAAACGAGGGCAACGTTGGGTTAATTAAGGCAGCCCAACGCTTTGATGAGACCAGAGGATTCAAATTCATATCGTACGCAGTATGGTGGATTCGTCAATCAATACTGCAAGCTTTAGCCGAACAGGCCAGAATAGTTAAACTACCGCTGAATAAAATTGGTTCCATAAACAAGGTTAACCGGGCGTTAGCTGAGCTGGAACAACGCTTTGAGCGCGAACCAACCATTGAGGAACTGTCCGAACTCCTTGAGCTGGCACTCGAAGATATTAAGGAAGCTCTCAGAGGTAATAACAGGCACCTATCAATGGATGCCCCCCTTACACAAGATGAGGACAGCAGCATGTACGACGTACTACTCTCACCCGATTCGCCTATGCCCGATAAGGGATTACTTAACGAAAGCCTACGTCGAGAGATTGAGCGAGCATTATCAACCTTAACTCCACGTGAAGCTAACATTATAAGGCTATACTATGGGTTGAATGGCAAACATCCGCTTACCCTTGAGGAAATTGGCGAAGAGTTTGATCTAACCCGTGAGCGTGTGCGTCAAATCAAGGAAAAAGCGCTAAAGAGGCTGAAGCAAACCACAAGGAGTAAAATACTAAAAAGCTACCTAGGCTAATTGATACCCAACGACCCGTTAAGCGGGTCGTTTCCTTTTTTTGTTACCTTTGCATAAAATGTAAACTCCATGGAACGTTTAGTAGCCCCATCGATGCTTTCGGCCGATTTTGTAAACCTGGCCTGCGATATCGAAATGGTTAACAAGAGCCAGGCCGACTGGTTTCATCTGGACATAATGGATGGCGTGTTTGTTCCAAACATTTCGTTTGGATTTCCAGTAGTAGAACGTATCAAGGCATTGGCTACCAAACCGCTCGATGTTCATCTGATGATTGTTGACCCCGACCGATACCTTGAACGCTTCCGCGAGGCTGGCGCCAACTGGCTAACCGTTCACTACGAAGCATGCACTCACCTAAACCGAACTCTTTCAAGAATAAGAGAGTTAGGGATGAAAGCAGGTGTTTCAGTTAATCCCCACACTCCCATTGAGCTGCTTACCGATATTGTGGAATATGCCGATTTGGTTCTTATCATGTCCGTAAACCCCGGATTTGGCGGTCAAAAATTTATACCCAACAGTATCAACAGAATTGAAAGGTTAAGGAAAATGATCGATATAAAAGGGCTTCCAACGCGAATTGAGGTAGATGGTGGCGTTGGGCCAAGCAATGCCAAGCAAGTGTATGAGGCTGGAGCTAACGTTCTGGTTGCTGGTAATGCCATTTTTAAAGCCGATAATCCGTTAACGGCTATTGAGATGATAAAGAAAGCCTGACCCAATTTAAAAGATTGTTTTTCGGAAGATGTAAGTTTTCCTTATCCGGTCAAATGAATCTATAAACTCTCTGAACGATCGGGTCTGAAAATTATTGGAAAATGCTTTTTCAGGTGTTGAATGTATTTCAAGCATTATTCCATCAGCGCTAGCCATTATTGCAGCCAGTGCCTTAACCTCAATGAATTGTCTGACCCCTACATCATGCGAAGGATCGCAGAAGACAGGCAAATAGCTTTTCTCCTTAAGGTATGGTATTGCATTCAAATCTAGAGTGTTTCTGAAAGTCTTATCGAAACTTCTGATTCCGCGTTCACAGAGGATGATATCCTCATTGCCCCCCGAGAAAATATACTCAGCAGAAGAAAGCAATTCTTCAAGAGTAGCTGACAAACCGCGTTTTAGGAGAACAGGTTTGTTTACCTTGCCCAAAGCATCAAGCAGATCAAAATTCTGCATATTCCCCGCACCAACCTGGAACACATCAACGTAATCGTACATCTTATCAATCTGCGAACAGTCCATTACTTCGGTAACCACCTTTATCCCATTAGCCCTACAATGCTTCCAGAAGAATTTTAAGCCTTCAAGGCTAAGTCCTCGGAAAGAATATGGTGAACTCCGAGGTTTAAAAACCCCACCCCGCATGAACTTTATGCCATTCTCTTTGAACACCCCAACTGTTTCAACCACTTGATCTTCCGACTCTATTGAGCAAGGGCCAGCAACTATGGTTAAGTTGGTTCGGGAGATTTTAAGTCCATCACCAAAATCTATAACGGTGTCTTTATTGCGCCACATTCGCGACACCAACACATAGGTTTTGTCGATAAAATGAACATCCTTAACACCTGGTAAATCACCAAGTTCCTGCATATCAAAGTTTTCTTGCCCCATGCAAACTGCATAGGAATTACGGCTTGTTTGGATATATCTATACTTAAAACCCTTATTTAGAAAAATATCAAACAGACCTTCCTTATCAGCTGTAGAGCTGTCAAATTGTATAAGATACGCACTTATGATTAATTAGGATTTAATTGAGCTAACGAACCATTTAACAGCCTCATGGAGGTTTGATTCACAATTTGCAATATACTTGAGAAAAGCAGTTCCCACTATTGCTCCATTTGCATGCTTGCATGCAATTTCAAAGGTTTTACTGTTATTTATACCAAAGCCCACCATAATGGGATTTTTCAAATGTAGCGATTGTAGCATTTTCAAATAACTTACATCCAAACTCATTTCATTGTTTTCATTACCCGTTGTAGACGAATTGCTTACTGCGTATATAAAGCTATCACTTAAATCATCTATCATTCTTATTCTTTGAATAGGAGTACTAGGTGTAACCATTAGTATATGTGGAATATTATAGCGTTTTGAGTACATTAGATAGCGCTCCTTCAATTCAATCAATGGGATATCCGATATAATAACACCACTAATGCCGACGTCTTGGCATTTCATATAGAAATTTCCTACCCCAAAGCGATGTACCGAATTAAAATACCCCATAAGAACTATTGGGATATTGACTAATGGAATAATCTCATTTAGCTATTCAAAAATAATATAAAGGGTTATCCCATTAATTAACATTACTTGTGTATTGAATGGTTGGGCCGTCGGCTAAAGGGTCGGAAAAAAGAATGCCAACCTCAATCATTTGTACACCCGCTTTTTCAAGTGCAGGGATCAACTCATACAATGAATCAAGTTCAGGATAGCCTGCCGTAACAAAAACCGAAAGCAGCTTGGCATTTTTTTCGAATTGCTTTTTAATTTTATTCATCTTTTTCTAAATGTATTTTGTAGGTTTCCATATCCTTATCGCCTCTGCCCGATAGGTTCACAACAACAATACCAGATTCCTTGAAGTGCAATTTTTCAAGCGCTGCGATTGCATGAGCCGATTCCAATGCAGGTATTATCCCCTCCAACCTGGTAAGTTTAAGAGCCGCATTAACAACCTCCTCATCATAAACAGCAATATACAGAGCCATTTGGATTTGGTGTAGAAATGCGTGGAGTGGTCCAATACCGGGATAATCAAGCCCTGCCGAAGCCGAATGCGCTTCAATCTGACCGTCGTGGTTTTGTAACAAATAGGTTTTGCAACCATGAATAATCCCTACTTCATCTTTTAGGATTGAAGCTGCGGTTTTTTAAAGCATTGCCTTCTATTCCACCAGCCTCAATACTATTAAGTTTAACTCTATCATTACCTATGAAATGAAAGAATACCCCGGCAGCATTGCTTCCACCTCCCACACAGGCAATTACATAATCGGGGAAACGGGCCCCCTCCTTTTAAAACAGTTGATTCTGAATCTCTTCGATCATTACCGACTGTAACCAAGCCACCATATCGGGGTAAGGATGCGAACCAATAGTAGATCCAATCAGATAGTGGGTGTCATGGGGATTACTAATTCAATATCGCATAGCTTCATTGGTAGCATCTTTTAGTGTTTGGCTACCCGACCTCACATCATACAGTTCGGCCGTAAGCATTTTCATCCGTAATAGGTTAGATTTCTGCCTTGCCATATCCTTTTCCCCCATAAAGACAGTGCACTTCAGCCCCATTAAAGCACAGGCAGTAGCGGTGGCTACTCCATGTTGACCTGCTCCTGTCTCTGAAATAATCCTACTCTTCCCAGGCCTTTTAGCCAAAAGAATTTGTCCGAGCACGTTATTAAGCTTATGGGCACCGGTATGGCATAAATCTTCGCGTTTAAGGTATATTTTGGCTCCATAATGTTTTGATAGGTTCTGTGCAAAAAACAAAGGGGTTGGGCGGCCAACGTAATCGTGCAATAACTTGGTAAACTCGTCTTTAAAACTTTCAGAACTCAAAATAGCCTCGTAACTATCAGCAAGTTCGGCCACATTAGCCCAAAGCAGTTCTGGAATAAATGCGCCTCCAAACTCACCATAATACCCGTCTGAATCAGGGAACTTTGTCATAACTTCTTATTTTACCAATGAAATATTTGAGCTTATCAATATTCTTTAAACCTAGTCTAACCTCAAAGCGGCTATTGAGGTAGAGGCCTAAAAAACCTGGAAGTCCGATTAAATTGAATAGCCCGCCGAAATCGGGACCAATTCCACCACCTACAAGAAACGGTTTACTCCAATGATAATCAGAAAAAATTGAGTGATTAAACTCATGGCCATTCCCGCCTAATTTGAAACCTTTAGCATCGAACAGGATGTATTCGCAAACCTGCTGGTATTCTGAGACATTTCCCGGCAACTCATTTGTAACACGAAATACCTTAATGGGCTTTACAAACGAGGACAATTCCTTACAATACCCTACAGTTTCATCTCCATGTAGCTGCACATATTCAAAACCAAATTCATCTACTAGTTTACACACTTCGTCTATTGGTTTATTAACCGTAACAGCAACCCGTTCTATCTGATGAGAAATTAACTCGAATTTAATTTTATGGACGCAATCAGAAATATCGCGGGGTGATTTGCTGAAAAAGATAAAACCAAGAAAATCGGGCTCTAACTCAACCAGCCTGGAAATATCATCGTTTGGGGTAATACCACAAATCTTAATTTTAACCATAAATCTAATCGCCATTAACAATATAACTCGTTTTAGTTATCAACACAATAAATGTTTCTACAAACCGATGACACTTTTTAGCCGGGTCGGTTGCTCGCATAAAAAGTTCGCCTATCAAAAAACCATTAAACCCATAATTCCATAATTTTACTGCATCGGTAGCCGAACTTATTCCGCTTTCAGCCACTTTAACCACATTAGCAGGTAACCTATCGGCTATGCTAATTGCCGATTCGAAGTCTGTTCTAAAATCAGTAAGATTCCTACTATTAAGACCAACTAAGTTTGTATCGCAGGGAACCTAGTAAAGATTACTGGCATTGTGAAGTTCTACAAGAACTTCCAATCCAAAACTTACAGCCAAGTTGAACAATTACTTAAGTTTAATTTCGTCTAGGATTTCAGCAATAAGAAGTATTGCATCGGCTCCGATACTTTTAGCTTCTATTACCTGATATTCGTCAATAATAAAATCCTTGCGTAGAATTGGGGCATAGTTAACTCGGCGTACAGCTTTTAAATCGTCGCAACCCCCTTTAAAAAATAGAGCGTCGGTTAAAACAGATATAGCAGATGCGCCGGCCTGCATGTAACCCAAAGTTACCTTTTCGGGTATTGCAAACTGGTTAATGTATCCTTTTGATGGCGAATGCCTTTTAAATTCGGCAATTACACCCGATAAATCGGGTCTCAATACATATTTTGACAAGGAGAGAGGTTTTGTATTGAAGTATGGCGAACGCTCAAGGAGTTTAATGGGATAAAGTTCTTTTCGCTCCTCAACCTCACCTTTTTTGTGCTGAACAATCTGCTCTAAAATATTCATTTTTGAAACGACATTAAAAGATTAAACCTATTTTGAGCCTTACCTGAGAAAAGGGAATCTTTGGCTCTTTCAACCGATACAGTTAACTCCTCATTAAGGAAGCAGGAAATAGCAAGTGCTGCGTTTGCCAAAACAACATTAATCCTATCCTTACTGGCTGTACCCTTTAGTACATCAAAGAAAATTTCTGCTGCACTTTCGACACTAGAAACCCCATCTAGGCTAATAGGATCTATCTTTTCAAAACCAAAACTCGAAGGCAAAAGCGTATATTCCAATTTCTTAGAAAACACCTTAATAACATCAGTTAAAGCAACCTCATCATAACCATCAATGCTATGGACAACCCTAAAGTCATCAAAAAATTAGGTGCCAAGTATGCATACTGACTTGCAACCTCAAGATTGAAGACCCCTACAAGTTGATGTGATGGTTTAGCAGGATTTACTAGGGGACCCAAAATGTTGAAAAAAGTTCTAAGTCCGAGTCCCTTTCGAACTAGGCCAACCTTTTTTAGAGCGGGATGAAACAAAGGGGCATGCATGAAACATATTCCAACCTTATCCATTTCTCTTTTTAACTTATCCTCATCGGTTGTGAATCTGTAGCCTATAAATCCAGCAGATTTGATGAATCGGTGTTAGACGACACTCCATAATTTCCATGTTTAGCAACAGGTATTCCTGCCCCCGCAACCAAAAACGAGGCTATGGTTGAGATGTTGAATGTATTTTTCCATCGCCACCCGTTCCACAAAGGTCAATGAATTTCAAACCACCTAAATTAACGCTGACTGCCATCTCTATGAGTATATCCCTAAAACCTTTAAGTTCATCAATTAAAGGCATGCTAATCCGATATGCTGCAAGTACTGCTGCTGTTTGCATTTCATTTACATCACCATTAATAATTGCACCCATGATCGCTTTGGCCTCATTATAGTTCAGCGGCTGGGATTCTAATGGTTTCTCAATAAGTGCTTTCATCAAACGTTTATTTTACATTTTGGTGGAACATACTCTAAATTAAGCCAGATTAAGGGGTTGATACAGGTTAAAATCTTTTTAACCAGTTAAATATCATTTTTTTACCTTTTAGCGTAAGGATTGATTCGGGATGGAATTGAACGCCACAAATATCGAATCGATTGTGAGACATTGCCATAATCTGGTTATTTTCATCAACGGCATTAACAGCCAAATACTGTGGAACGGTGTCGGGGTCAACAACCCAAGAATGGTAACGGCCAGCAACAAATGTGTCGTCAATATCATCAAAAAGATAATGCCTTGGCTCCAAAATCCTCATGGGGGTAGCAACTCCATGGAAAACAGTCTCAATATTCAACAATGAAGCCCCAAAGTTCTCGGCAATGGCTTGTAAACCAAGGCAAACTCCAAATATCCTTTTAGTTTTGTAAAACTCGCGAATAATTGGTAGAAGCAGTCCTGCATCCTTAGGCAAGCCAGGACCCGGGCTCAGGATTATGCCATCGTGTTTTGAAACTTGCTCGATTTCTATGCAATCGCTTCGTACCACTTCAACTGTGTGCTTCCCAAACTCATCAACATAATGGTATAGATTATAAGTAAAAGAATCGTAATTGTCGAGTAAAAGTATAGATGCCATATTGTTGGTTTTTTAAAAAGTTTAAAACAGTATGCCCTCTCTTTGATTCAATGCACAACGAAGCGCTTGAAGCTTCGAGTTCACTTCCTGAAGTTCAAGTTCAGGAATAGAATCAATAACAACGCCTGCTCCTGCCTGATAGTACAATCGTCCACCTTTTGAAAAGAACGACCTTATGGTTATAGCATGGTTAACATCGCCATTTAATCCAACATATCCTACTACTCCACCATAAACACCGCGTGCAGTTGGCTCAAGCTGTGAGATAATTTCCATTGCACGAAACTTTGGCGCACCACTTAAAGTCCCTGCTGGAAAGGTACTTGCAAGTACTTCGTAAGGTTTATAGTCATTTGGTAAATCTCCAAAAACAGAGGAAACCAGATGCATCAAATGAGAATACCTATGAACTTCGCGATAACTCTCTACCCTAACATTTTTTGCCATTCTACTCAGGTCATTCCTTGCCAAATCGACAAGCATGGAATGCTCTGCATTCTCCTTTTTGCTTGAAAGCAGTTTTTGAAGTTCAACATTATCCTCTTTTGCATTACCATGCCTTTTTACTGTTCCTGCAATGGGGCTAACCATTGCAACACCATTTTCAATACGCAAATGAGTTTCAGGCGAAGAACCAAAAATCTTAAAATCGAGAAAATCAAGATAATACTGATAAGGCGATGGATTAATACTCCGCAATTTACGATAAACATTAAATTCGTCGCCTATAAAAGGTTGCTCAAAACGTTTCGACAAAACAACTTGAAAAGTATCGCCTAGCGCACAATGCTTTCTCCCTTTATTAACAATGTTCAAATATTCTTGGTCGGTCATATTAGCAATCTCATCCCCAACAAGTTTAAAATAATAGTTTGGCACAAAACGCTTCGACAAAATATCAAGTACCTTAATAGTAACCTCTTGGGAACCATCTATATAATTCTCGCTAACTGTGAGAATATGATGAAAGTGGTCAAATGTCATAACCACTTTATACAAATCATAATTAATTAAAGGTATACAATCAATCTTTTTATCAATATTAATAGTTTCAAAAAAACTGACAGCGTCGTAAGCGGTATAACCATAAAAACGAGCATAACTACTTTTTTCACTCCCCCTTTCAACTTTAAATCTATCGAAGAAATCACTGACTACAGATACAATTTCACAATTACAATTTTTTTGGTAGTTTTTTCTATCTAAAATATAGGTTGACACCTCATTCGCATTAACACTTATCCCTGCAATGGGGTTTATGCAGATATACGTGAATGCTTCGCTCCGATGCCTATAATCGCCGCATTCAAACATGAGCAATTGAGGAAATTCATCGCGTAGTCTCAAATAAACCCCAACAGGGGTTAAGGTGTCGGCAGAGATAACTTTTTCCTTAATTGTAAATTCCACATTGAATGCGGAATTATTCTCATTTGGTTTTGCAATCATTTTTCTTATCCTTTAAGCCTTTTAAAAAAATTTGGGGGCTTGCTGTGTTAAGCAAGCCCCCAAACAAATGGTTTATTATTAGAAAATAGGCTATAATGGCTTAACACAACAACATTTGTTACCGTGCCACCACCAAAGTTGAATATTGCCTATTCCTATCATTCCAATGTTACTTTTTTACAAAAATAAAAATTTTATTATTACTTACAAACTAAACAAAAATTTTATATTTGCATAAATATTTGAGCAATGCAAACTCACTCTAACAACTACTATTACAGCTACTACTTCTACTCAAGCAAGTGGGGGCTGGGTAATTGTTGTATATTATAGAAAGGTATAACCAAGTTAACAATAAACCAGCCCCGCAGTAGCGGGGCTTTTTTATTATGGAACGCAATACATACATAGTATCGGACATGATTCCTACTGTCAAGGCACAATATTACTACTACTATTACTATATCCTCTAACTGGCGGGACTTGAATACCTGTGCCTAATATGGCCAAAGGAATAGTAAGCCCCGCAATTAACGGGGCTTTTTTTATTGACAACCATGACTAACCTGTATGACAAATATGATTAAAGCAATGAATTTTAAAAACTTAACGCTTGGTGTAATTGGGCTAGGCCAAATTGGGGCATCACTGGCAGCAGGATTAAAGGGTAAGGTTAAAACCATTATTGGTTTTGATATTGAACCCCTTAACGAGGAATTTTGCATGAACGCTGGTATTATAGATACTTCCAATACACTGGAAGAGATTTGCCAAATGGCAGATGTTGTTGCAATAGCAACACCAGTTGACCAAGTAATGCCAATTACATCAAGAATACTCAGTGCAAGTAGCAAACCATTAGCGGTATTCGATGTTGGCTCTACAAAATCGATAATAAATAAAGCCCTCTCAACCCATCAAAGACGTAACCAATTTGTATCCTCGCATCCCATGGCTGGGAATGCAGGACAAGGCCCTGAACATGCAAACGCAAGCCTATTTAAGGAAAAACTGGTTTACATATGCGATGAACACCTTTGTGGCATTCATGCATTAGACCTTGTTACAGGGCTATGGGATTTACTTGGTGCTAGAGTTGAATTTATTAATTCAAACCAACACGACAGGCTTATGGCAAACGTATCGCACCTACCACAACTGGTGTCGTATGCCTTGGCTAATGCTTCAGTGGATAAAAATAGCAGTATATCCCAAACAATGAACGCAGCATCCAGCGGATTCGATTCCATGACCCGCTTAGCCAAAAGTAGCGCAAGCATGTGGTTACCCATAGTTAAGCATAACAAGGAGAACATTCTCAGCGCAATTGCCGAGTACCAGAAACAACTCTATAAGATTGAAATGGCAATCAGGCAGAGCGACTACCAAACACTACAATCGCTTATTTTTAAAGCAAACGGCATACGAAACGCATTTGAAAATCAACAAAATCAAAACATACAAAACCATGGCAAACGAAAAGTTAAAAATTGAGGAAGGTAGTAACCCCTCAGTCCAAAAAGATGCTAAGCCACTAATTATTGCAGGGCCTTGCAGTGCCGAGTCGCCACAACAATTAGTTGAAGTGGCTCAGGAACTTAAAAAGAATGGGCTTGTTAACTACATGCGAGCAGGCGTATGGAAACCCCGCACCACCCCTAATTCCTTTGAGGGTTATGGAACCGAAGCCCTAATCTGGCTTAGCCTGGTAAAGCAGAAAACCGGGATGCCCTTTGCCACCGAGGTGGCAACCGAGAAGCATGTTTACGAGTGCCTAAAATTCGGCGCAGATCTACTATGGATAGGTGCACGCACCGTTTCCAATCCTTTTGCAATTCAGGAAATAGCTTCGGCTTTGAGGGGCGTCCAAATTCCTGTTCTGGTTAAAAATCCGTTAAGCCCCGACCTTAAACTCTGGGAGGGCGCAATTAACCGACTTCGCCTGGCAGGAGTAAAAGAGGTTGGTGCTATTCACCGGGGTTTTACTGTTTGGCACGCATCGCCTTTCAGGAACTTCCCAATGTGGGAGGTAGCATTACAGCTAAAAGCCAACAACCCTGAACTCACGGTCATTTCAGACCCAAGCCATATAGCAGGCGATTCACAGTATATTGAGTTACTCTCAAACCGTGCAATATACCTTGGATTTGACGGCCTAATGGTTGAAGTACATCCGAACCCCAGTTTAGCCCTAAGTGATGCCAAGCAACAGCTTACCCCCAATCAATTCAACTCAATAATTCGTAATCTTTTTGAGGCAAAACAAACCAACGCAGAGCTTATGAATGAGCTAAGGGCTGAAATTGATGCCTTGGACGAATTACTGGTTTGGGCATTGTCAAACCGAATGGCAATAGCAACCGAAATAGCCAGAGTTAAAAACAAAACTGGACAGAGTATCATTCAACCCGACCGTTGGAACGAAGTGCTCAACAAAGTTATAGGGAAAGGCCATAAAATGGGGCTCAGAACCGAATTCGTAAAAAGACTTTTCAATAGCATCCATCGGGAATCGTTGCAAACACAGGAGGCAATGACCCAAAACAGAACTGAAATGGTAAAATTTGGTTAATTTTGGCATAACCCTTAAATGTAAAAATGGAAACCATTTTAATTGAAGGCCAAAACGGTAATTCAGCAATAATTGTTGACGAAAGAATTGAGGAGCTTGCCAAATATCTTCCCAAAAAAAAGCTTTTCATTATTACCGATAAAAATGTTGAAAAGCATTATACCACAGTGTTTCCCGAGGCACCCTTTTTCTCAATTAATCCAGGTGAAGCATCAAAACGGCTAGGGTATATTGAGAGTATTTACCGCTGGTTGCTGGAGAACAACGCCGACCGTACTAGTTTTATGCTGGGAATTGGAGGAGGCGTGGTTTGCGATATTGCTGGCTTTGTAGCTTCAACCTACATGCGTGGGGTTGAGTTTGGGTTTGTGTCAACCAGTTTACTTTCACAGGTTGACGCAAGTGTTGGCGGCAAGAATGGGGTTGACCTTGATGGCTATAAGAATATTATTGGAACGTTTACACAGCCCCGATTTGTGCTTTGCGATACCCGCTTGCTAAAAACATTGCCCCACGAGGAACTTGTGAATGGTTTTGCCGAGATGGTAAAGCATGCCATAATCTTGGATATCAAACTTTTTGAACAGCTTGAACACGACTGTATTGCTCTGCTTAACCTAAATCAACCTGAAATATCAAAACATATAGCTGAATCCATTAGGGTTAAAGCAAGCATTGTTACTGCCGATGAACGTGAAAGCGGAATTAGAAAGCTGCTCAATTTTGGCCATACATGGGGGCACGCCGTTGAAACACTAACCGGAATATCGCACGGTAAGGCGGTTAGCATTGGGATGGAGTTTGCCTGCAGGCTCTCCATGGAGAAAGGGCTTATCGGCAACAAGGAATACCTTAGAGTTATTAATCTGCTACAATCGTGTGGACTCCCAACCCGCATGAACATTGAACCCAATAAGGTTTTCGATGCCCTAGTAAAGGACAAAAAACAGAATGCCAACAGCATCGACTTTGTTCTTTTAAAAGGAATTGGAGTTCCAAAAATTGAAACAATGGCATTGGAGGAATTAAAAAAGTTTGCAGAAAAAAGATTATGAAGCATGAATACCGTTCGCCCCGACATATGTGTTAGTATAGGAAACGTTGATTTCCAAGTAATAAGCACATTGCTACCCACGTTTTCGCTTGCTGAAATCAGAATGGATTTGCTTACCCTGAGCAAGGATGAGTTAAGGCAAATCATGGCCATGCATAAAAATCTTATTGCAACCTATCGACCTAAAAGCAATGAATTTGAATTGATGCTTAACATGCTGAATGAAGCTATTGCATGGGGTTCTGCATGGGTTGATATTGACATTGAAACGCCTACTGAAATTATTAGGGAAATAGTAGCTAAAGCCGATACCGCTAATTGCAAGGTGATAATTTCATACCATAGCTATAATGCCACACCTTCAACATCAATACTTAATAGTATTGTTAAAAAGTCAAAAGCATACAATGCAGCATTAACCAAAATTGCTTGCATGGCCAACAGTCCAAACGATTGTGCCCGTATGCTATCGCTTTACGATAATCACTCAAACATCCTTGCCTTTTGCATGGGTCAAGTGGGGATGATTACCCGCATTGCCGCACCTTTTCTGGGCGCTCCATTTACCTATGCCGGCTTACAAGGGAAACAAACAGCCCCTGGCCAACTGGACTATTTCAACCTAAACAATCTACTCAATACCATTAAACCCTTATAGGAATGGAAATCTATGCTGTTTTTGGTAATCCAATTCTGCACAGTAAAAGCCCACAGCTTTTCAATAGCGTTTTCAGGGAAATGGGTGTCGATGCAAAATACACACGTATACGTCCTAAAAGCGGGAAGGATTTAATCGATATTATTCTACACCTCAACATTAAGGGCGCAAATATAACCACCCCTTTTAAAACTGAGGTGGTTGAGTTTCTGGATAAGGTTGATGCCGATGCCAAAGTAATTGGAGGCGTGAACACCATAACTAACATCAATGGTAAACTAACAGGCTACAACACCGACCACATAGGAGTGGTTAACTCTTTGCATGAAGGAAATATTGTTCTAAAAGACAAACAAGTGCTTGTGTTGGGAGCTGGGCCTGCTGCTGCCGCCGCTTCATTCGGACTAATAAGCTCTATGGCAAATGTTTTTATATCTAACAGGACTAAACAAAAGGCTTTAGAGCTGAGCAGGCAACTAAACATCGGTTATATCGATTTTAGCGACGTTGTACATCATCTAAATGATTTTGATGTTGTTGTTTCGGCCTTGCTACCAAATGTTAATCCCTTTGAAAATATCAGCGTTCCACAACATCTGGTTTTACTGGATGCCAATTACCGTCAATCGCAGTTGAGCAAACATTTTGAAGGTCAAGGCTGCAAAGTAATTTCTGGCAAACGATGGCTGATTCATCAGGCTATTGCTTCATTTAAAATTTATAGAGATGATGCCCCTTTGATTGAAACCATGAACCAAGCTGTTGAAATTGATTTAGAACGAGAATCCCTAAAGGCCGAATGGATGCAAAGAACAACAAAAGAAATAGCAATTGGAGAGTATGATATTCTTATCTCAGCTAGTAACGAAACGGAATTTAAGCAGATATTAAATAATGAAATTAGTAAAACCTTCGGTAGTTAAAGGAACGGTTCAAGCCCCTGCATCGAAAAGTGTTGCACAAAGAGCTATTGCTTTGGCAGCCATGGCCAAAGGGCAATCCATCATATATAACATTGGCAGTAGTAACGATTGCCATGCAGCCATTGATGTTTGTAAAGCAATGGGTGCACAAATAAATGGTGATGCCCAAAGGCTCTCTGTTACCGGAGGACTAACCTATCCGGCAGAGCAATTGCATTGCGGCGAATCGGGGTTAAGCATTAGAATGTTTTCGGCTATAGCGTCAATTTTCGATAAACCCGTTACCCTCACAGGGTGTGGTTCGCTGGCCAACCGACCAATGCACATGGTAACTGACGGACTTTTTAAGCTGGGTGTAAGCTGCTCAACAAACAATGGCAAACAGCCTATTACTGTGCGAGGCCCTATTAAAGGTGGAAGCATTAAAGTTGATGGGTCATTAAGTTCACAGGCTATTACGGGTTTATTAATGGCTTCGCCCTTTGCTCAAACCGACGTTACCATTCAGGTAAAAAACCTTAATAGCCGACCATACATTGATCTTACCGTAGAAATGATGGAAGAATTCGGAGTAAAGGTTGACAGACTGCCAAACAACACCTACCATATCGCCGCACATCAAAGCTACAAGGCATGCGAGTATAATGTGGAAGGCGATTGGAGCGGGGCAGCGTTCATGCTGGTAGCGGGAGCCATAGCTGGCGAGGTAGAGGTTACAAACCTTAACCCTAAATCGCTTCAAGCCGATAGGGCTATTGTTGACGCATTAATGGCAACAGGAGCAACCGTGTCAATAAATGATGGGAGCATTAGTGTAGGGAAAGGAAATCTTTTAGGATTTGACTTTGATGCCCGTAACTGTCCCGATTTATTCCCCCCACTTGTAACACTTGCTGCCAATTGCAAAGGGAAATCAAAAATTTTAGGGGTAACCCGTTTGCGAAGCAAAGAATCGGATAGAGCAGCAACGCTTCAACAGGAATTTGGGAAGTTAGGAATTAAGATTGTTATCAATGGCGACGAAATGGTTGTTGAAGGAGGGTCCATTAAAGCTGACACAACATTTTCACACGGCGACCATCGTATAGCAATGGCCTGTGCCATTGCAGCGCTTAGAGCTACAGGCGAGGTTGCCATTGAAGATGCTCAAGCCGTTAACAAGTCGTATCCCAACTTCTTTGATAATCTTTACGAAATACTAACAAACCACTAGATAATAGGTTAAACAATGAATACATTTGGACGAATATTTCGCATTAGCATATTTGGCGAATCGCATGGATCCGTGGTGGGTGTAACTATTGATGGTTTGCCACATGGCATAAAGCTAAATGCAGACGATTTTACAGCCGATTTAGCCCGCCGACGGGCTGGTACAAAAGGGACCACACCCCGTGTTGAGAGCGATATACCCGAGATTGCTACTGGTTGGTTTAACGGATACACTACCGGTGCACCATTAACAATACTCTTCAGAAATGAGAATACTAAACCGGGCGACTACGATAAGCTGAAAGATGTTCCCCGCCCCGGACATTCCGATTTTGTTGCATACCATAAGTTTGAGGGTTACAATGACTACCGCGGAGGCGGACATTTTTCAGGTCGGCTAACCCTTGCTCTGGTTGCCGCAGGGGTAGTGGCCAAAAAGGTAATTCCTGAGGTTAGCATCGTTGCAAAATTGATTGAAGCAGGAGGCAAAGCGAATATTGATGAGGCCATTGAGGACTCACAAAAACAAAACGATTCCATAGGCGGAATTGTGGAATGCACTGCAACCGGGATACCCATAGGCCTTGGAGAACCCTTTTTCGATTCCGTTGAATCGGTAATTAGCCACCTGGCGTTTTCCATTCCTGCGGTAAAAAGCATTGAATTTGGCTCAGGTTTTACAGCATCGCGTATGCGAGGCTCAGAGCATAACGACCCGATTATTGACAGCTCTGGTAACACAGCCACCAACCATGCCGGTGGAATAAATGGGGGTATTACCAACGGAAATCCCTTGGTTTTCCGAATAGCTGTAAAACCAACATCGAGCATTGCAAAGTCGCAGCAAACACTAAACGTTAAAACCGGGAAAACAGAATTCCTAACAGTTCAGGGCAGACACGATACCTGCATTGCGCTCAGGGTACCTGTTGTTGCTGAAGCCATTACAGCAATTGCCCTTGCCGATCTACTGCTAATAGAACGGGTAAGAAAAAACCGGTGATTCTGCCACCGGTTTCAAATCTCTGCCATTTTACTCTTTCCCTTCGAGGTAATCCTGAAGGTAATCGTATCGGGGAGTCAACTTACCATCCTTTAGAATAGTTGCTCGTTCAATAACTCCATCGCTATCGTCGCACAGTAAGTGCGGTAGCACTTTATCGATTAGCAAACGGCCAAAAAACTCACTGGCATCGCGGGGTAATTCACCCGGAAGGTTGTCGATTGACATTACGGTAACGTTCATGCCACGGGAAAAGGCAGGCTCCTCCTTACCTGTTGTGGGATTAAAATCAAAGAAAGGATCGGCAATAGTTGAAGCTTTAATGGTTGAAGGAATTGGGCCTGGTATATCGCAGCTTACATCGGCAATGATTGAGATTCTGAAATCGGGTTGCTTCATATCATCAACCGTAAAGAAGTGGGGTGAACGGAAATCCCAGTAATGGCAAGCAATAAACACATCGGCAGTTTGTACGTAGGGTAAGAAAGTGCTCTGGTGATCGGCCGGATTACTCACCCAGTAATCCCAATCAAATGGTTTACCGTCGTTGCGTTTGGCATAGTGCCATGGGTCGAGGCGGGTGTAAACCGGATGGTCAAATTCCTTGGACAAGAACTCATTGTGAGTAACCTCAACAACGCCGGATTGCCCGAGTACTTCTAGTGCCCCACCAGCCACTCTACCCCCACCGGTAACTACAAACTTCAACGGGGGCAGCTTGATTTTTTTGAGAATGCCCTTTAGCTCATTATAGTCGTGCAATGTATGTGCAGCAGGCAATTCTCCCAGCTTGTGCTTAATGTAAATTGCCCTAAGGGCATTGTACGCTCCAACAACTCCAGCCCAGTGACCAAAAGCAACTAAACGAATACCATTTTTATCGGTAAGATACTCATAATCAATAACTTTATTGCCATTAGCCGCAAAAGCCTGAATCAACTTCTGATTGTGAGGCTGCTTTTTGGCCACGTGGGCAAATTCCATGTAAGTTTTACCCGGAATGATTGTTGGGATTTTTGTTTCCTTTACACCAATAAGTAAGTCGCAATCCGATAAATCATCATGTAACTTTACCCCAAAGCGCAAGTATTCATCGTCCTTATAACACCTTAACTCGCTGGGTTGAACCACAACATCAACATTGTCAAATTTACTAATCACCTCAACAACCTGCTCAGGCGTTAGGGCAACCCGCCTATCGGGTGGCGTTTTGGTTTCCTTTAAAATTCCAATCTTATAATGTTTAGGCATACGGCTTGAATTTAACTTTATTTAGCAAAATTTGAATTTTGCGAAACTAATAAAACGAAATCACATTTTAAAAAATATTTATAGGGTTGTTAAATTTTTCACAAGAGAATTACATATTGTCAAAAAAAGAGCCAAATTACTTTCATATTATCACTAGGATTAAAGGCAAAAGAGATGTATTTCAAACGTTTTCAGCACATTAACTCTCATGTGCCACTTTGCAAATTGTTGTAAAGCATGAAAAAAAATCAGGTAATAGTATTAACTTTGCGTGGGCTTAAAATTATTACTAACCATCATAACAATCAAACTGAAATGGGAAAAGAGAAAAAGTTCATTACATGTGATGGTAACTATGCTGCTGCGCACATAGCATATATGTTTAGCGAGGTTGCAGCTATTTACCCCATCACCCCATCATCCACCATGGCCGAGTATGTAGACGAGTGGTCGGCATTTGGTCGAAAGAACATATTTGGCGACACTGTAAAGGTGGTTGAGATGCAAAGCGAGGCCGGTGCTGCAGGGGCAGTGCACGGATCGTTGCAATCAGGGGCATTAACATCAACCTTCACCGCATCGCAAGGGTTGTTGCTTATGATCCCCAACATGTATAAAATTTCGGGAGAGTTACTCCCGGGTGTGTTCCACGTTTCGGCTCGTAGTATTGCAGCTCAAGCGCTATCAATATTTGGCGATCACAACGATGTGATGAGTACCCGCCAGTGCGGGTTTGCCATGTTGGCTACTGGTAGCGTACAGGAAGTAATGGACCTTGCCGGTATAGCTCATCTGGCTGCCATCAAAACCAGAGTTCCTTTCCTTCACTTTTTCGACGGTTTCAGAACATCACATGAAATCCAGAAAATTGAAGTTTTAGAAAACGACGACTTTGCTTCGCTTATCGACCAGAAAGCCCTACAGGCTTTCCGAGATAGGGCACTCAATCCTGAACATCCAGTAACACGCGGTACTGCGCAAAACCCTGATATATACTTCCAGGCTCGCGAAGCCGCCAACAAGTTTTACGATGCAGTTCCCGATGTTGTGGAGGCATACATGCAGGAAATTGGTAAGCTCACCGGTCGTGAGTACCACCCATTCAACTATTATGGCGACCCCAATGCCGAAAACGTTACTATTGCAATGGGTTCGGTTACTGATACACTGAAGGAAACCGTTGACTACCTGATGTCCAAGGGCGAAAAGGTAGGTGTACTGATTGTTCACCTTTACCGTCCGTTCTCGGCAAAACACTTCTTCAAGGTTCTGCCCAAAACCGTTAAGCGGATTGCCGTGCTTGATCGCACCAAGGAACCCGGCGCCAATGGCGATCCCCTATATCTGGATGTAAGGGAACTTTTCTACGGCAAGGAAAACGCTCCCCTGATTGTTGGTGGACGTTACGGTTTGAGCTCCAAGGACACCACTCCGGCTCAAATGATTGCCGTATTTGAGAACCTGAAAATGAATGAACCAAAGAACCAATTTACCGTTGGTATTGTCGACGATGTTACCTTCAAATCATTACCCGTTGACCAGGAAATTAACCTTTCACCTAAGGGAACTTTTCAGGCTAAATTTTACGGATTAGGCTCCGATGGTACGGTTGGTGCTAACAAGAATACCATCAAGATTATTGGTGATAATACTCCAAAATACTGTCAGGCTTACTTTGCCTACGACTCAAAGAAATCGGGTGGTGTAACTGTATCGCACCTACGCTTTGGAGATCAGCCCATTCGCTCACCCTATTTGGTAAACACACCCAATTTTGTGGCTTGCCATGTTCAGGCTTACCTAGGCAAGTACGATATGCTCAAGGGATTGCAAAATGGAGGCACCTTCCTGCTCAATACCACATGGAGCATCAACGAGGTTAAGGAAAAATTACCCAACTCCATCAAACGCTACCTAGCCCAAAATAACATCAATTTTTATATAATCAATGCTACTCAAATTGCAGAGGAAATTGGTTTGGGCAACCGCACCAATACCATCATGCAGAGCGCATTCTTTAAGATAGCCAACGTAATCCCTTACGATTTGGCAGTTAAGGAGATGAAGAAGGCCATAGAGAAATCGTACGGCCGCAAGGGCGAAGAGGTGCTCAAAATGAACTACGCTGCCGTTGATCGTGGTGGTGATGTTATTAAGATTGATGTTCCGGCCGAATGGGCAAACCTTGAACCCGAAAAGCAACAAGAAATTCCCGGAGCACCAGATTTCATAAATAAGGTCGTTTTACCCATTAACCTCCAGAAAGGCGACGATTTGCCCGTAAGCGCATTCATCGACCGTGAGGATGGCACATTCCCTGCCGGAACCACTAAGTACGAAAAACGTGGTATTGCGGTAAATGTTCCTGAGTGGATACCTGAAAACTGTATCCAGTGTAACCAGTGCTCCTACGTGTGTCCTCACGCTGCCATTCGTCCGTTCTTACTTACCGACGAGGAGCTCAGGAATGCTCCCGAAGGCACCAAAACCGTTCGTGGTAATGGTGGTATCAAGGATTACAACTTCCGCATTCAGGTAAGCGTACTCGACTGTACCGGTTGCGGCAACTGTGCCGATGTTTGCCCTGCCAAGACCAAAGCTCTTGTAATGAAACCCATCGAAACCCAAATGGCTGAGGCTGAACGCTTCGATTACATGCACGAAAAGGTGGGCTACAAGGATGTTCTAGGTAAAGAAAAATCGGTTAAGAATAGCCAGTTTGCACAGCCTCTCTTTGAGTTCAGCGGTGCTTGCGCAGGCTGCGGCGAAACCCCATACATTAAGGCTATAACCCAGCTCTACGGCGACAGAATGATTGTTGCTAACGCCACTGGTTGCTCTTCTATCTACGGTGGTTCAGCTCCCTCAACCCCATACACCGCCAACAAGGAAGGTAGAGGTGTTGCCTGGGCTAACTCCCTATTTGAGGACAACGCCGAGTACGGCTTTGGGATAGCGACCGGTGTGGCTAAACTACGCGAGCGCATAGCCCTAAAGCTCCAGGATGCACTAAACGGCAACTTTGCTGATGAAACTAAGGAAGCCATGAAAGAATGGTTGGCTGGCAAAGATAATGCTGAGCAATCGCGTGCCGCATCGGGTAAACTTATTGCTGCTCTTGAAAAAGAGAACAGCCCCGTTGCCAAGGAACTGCTCGACCTCAAGCAATACTTTGAGAAGAAATCGGTTTGGATATTTGGTGGCGATGGTTGGGCATACGACATTGGTTTTGGCGGGCTTGACCACGTACTTTCATCCGGTGAGGACGTTAATATTCTTGTATTGGATACCGAGGTTTACTCCAATACCGGTGGACAGGCATCAAAATCAACCCCAACTGCAGCTGTGGCTAAATTTGCCGCATCGGGTAAGCGCATTCGTAAGAAAGACCTTGGCATGATGGCCATTACGTACGGATACATTTACGTGGCACAGGTTGCCATGGGTGCCAACCATAACCAGTACTTCAAAGCCATGAAGGAAGCTGAAACTTATCCAGGCCCCTCGCTAATCATTGCTTACTCACCCTGTATCAACCACGGTATTCGTAAAGGTATGGGAACAACCCAGAATGAGGCCAAAATGGCAGTGAAATCGGGTTACTGGCAACTGTACCGTTACAATCCCATGCTTGAGGCCGAAGGAAAGAACCCCTTCCAGCTCGACTCCAAGGAACCAGAATGGAACCTGTTTAACGATTTTCTTAAAGGTGAGATTCGCTACACCTCTTTGCAGCTCTCCTTCCCACAGCAAGCCGAAGAACTCTTCAAGGCTGCCGAGGAGAATGCCAAGTGGCGCTACAACACCTACAAAAAAATGGCAGGTTACGAGTAAACTTTCCATATGTTAATTAAAAAGCCGCCTTTGAGCGGCTTTTTACGTTTGTAAACTATCCAGTACAGCAAAAAATATTACTTTAGCATTAAGTTTGACCCATACCTTACTCCCAAACATTAGTTTGATGTTAAAACTCGCTATCATATTATTTCTATTAACTCCATTACTTGGTTTTAACCATTATGATCCTGTTTATAAGAAGTTTACAGTTAACGATGGGCTTGCCGGAAATGAAACTTACCACGTATTCCAGGATTCCAAAGGATACATTTGGATTGCCACCAACGCAGGCGTAAGCAGGTTCAACGGGTATAGCTTTAAAAACTTTGATGTTCAATCAGGCTTAGTCGATAATATTGTTTTTGAAATATATGAGGATTATAAAGGCCGAATTTGGTTTATTCCTTACTCCGGTGCACTATGTTACTATGAAGATGGAAAAATTAAACCATACCCCTATAATAACAAGATAAGGCAAAACATGCCAACCCGGTCAAAAGGGCCTGTAAAGATGTCGTTTTGCATCGATTCACTCGATAACGTTTATCTTGGAGTAAAAGATTATGGAATAATGCATATTACTCCTGAAGGAATTTTTAAAAAATTTGATGGCGTAAACATAGAGGCTCCGGTAATACTAAACGAATTCCCAAATAGCGAAATTCTGATTTCAAATCCCGATAAACCCATTAAACAGGAACTAATTATTTACTCTAGTACCAAAACCACGCGTTTCCCCCTGAAAGATATTTTTGATGGTATCAATCCCGTTTACTTATACGCAATCAAAACAAACGATTCAACCATATATGCATCACTCGACAGAAGAATAGCCTGTTTTATTAACCACAAACTAAAATGGGTAGATAGAAAATTTAAAGGCATTATTTGGTTAAGTGTGAATGATGAGTATATCATTACTAGTGATCTGGAGGGTGGATTGAATCTTTCACCCCTGGTGAATCAAAATGGATTAAAATACAAAACGATTCTTAAGGAATTTCAGGTTACTTCAGTAATTAAGGACTCAGAAGGTTCTTACTGGGTTTCGACGCTCAATAATGGCATTCTGTATATACCCGACATGCACATTCAAACCATCTCCAAAAAAAATGGCCTTAGCGATAATAGAATTAAGGCTGTTTACGAAAAAGATGGCAGCCTATACCTTGGTTATCAAATGGGATGGGTGGACATGGTCAAGGATGGGAAAGTAGAAAAAATCCAAATGATAAAAACTGAGGGAAATGCCTCATTTGTCAGGTATTTCATGGGCGACGAGGCCAATGGCAGAATTTGGATTTGCTCCTTTGGGCATTTGGGCTACTTACAGAACAATAGGTACAAAGTAATTGAATCGAAAAAAACAATATACCCCAGAAAAATTGCCAAAAGCAAAAAGGGCAATTACTACTGGGTTTCTACTGCTTACGGAATAGTAAAGGTGCAGGACAATAAGGTTGTATACGATTCCAGGGATGACGGGTTTTCGCCTCTTGTTCTGAGTATCGAAGAAGATAGTAAAGGAAATGTCTGGCTCACTACAACCAATGGGTTATGGAAGTATTCCAATAAGATATTCCAATTCATGGGCGACGAAAATCCACTCTTGGCATCACCCGGATATGTCCTTTACTTTAACCCCAAAGATGAAAGCCTGTGGATTGGAACTAACGGTGCCGGAATAGTTATCCTCGATAAAAATGGCAAGACCAAGCAAATAGCCCAAAACGATGGCTTAATTTCAAACTCTATTAACACCCTTTTTGCCTATGGGGATAGAATTTGGGCTGGTACACGCCAAGGTTTATCAATAATAACACTCCACAATGAGGGTTTCCGAATTCAGAACCTTACCACAAACGAAGGCCTAATTAGCAACGATATCGCATCGCTGTATGTTAATGACTCAAACGCCTACATAGGCTCTTTAAGTGGATTATCTATAGTTAACCTCAATAAGATTAAACCTAACCTTACGAAACCTAACATTTACATAACCTCCATTGAAGTAGCTGACAGCACCTATAATTGGACACCCGATGGGTTAAACATTCCTTGGGATACTAAGTATGCCAGAATCTCGTACGAGGGCCTATCGTATAAAAACATGGGCAAGGCATTATACCGGTACCGCCTACTTGGGTTGGACTCAAACTGGGTATACACCTCATCAACTCAATGCTTGTACAGTGTTTTGAAGCCTGGGAACTTTACCTTTGAGGTAGAAGTTCAAAACTCAAATGGAATTTGGAGCAGTCCTGCTTCGCTCAGCATTACAGTTAACCCACCCTACTGGCAAAGGATATGGTTTATTTTCCTACTTGCTTTGACAATAAGTGGTTTCTTGTACCTTATTTATTACATTCGTATGGGTGAGCTTAAAAGACGTAACAACCTCATCAATAATATCAATCTTTATAAGCAACAGTCGTTACGCCAGCAAATGAACCCCCACTTCATCTTTAATACCCTCAACTCCATACAGTACTACATACTGGAGAAAGACACCATCAGCTCACATAAATACCTCACTAAATTTGCCAGGTTGATGCGTCTCACGCTCGATAACTCCCTCCACTCAGCCATTCCACTCCGCGATGAGCTTGAATCGCTTAGGCTTTACCTTGAACTGGAAGCCCTCAGGCTTCAGGGAAAATTCACCTACGATATCGATTACCAGAACAATGAATCGATACTCGATATTAAAATTCCCACCCTGATGATACAACCCTTTGTGGAGAATGCCATTTGGCATGGAATTATGCTCAAGCCCGACAAATCGGGACGCGTACAGATAACAATTCGCGATATGGAAACCTCAGTGCTTTGCACCATTGAAGACAATGGCGTAGGAAGGAAGCAGGCAAAAAAAATTCAAGAAACCACCAATAAAGCCTACCGCTCAAGAGGATTTCAAATTACTCAGCAACGCATTGACCTGTTGAACTCCATGTACGGTCAAAAATTTAACATTCAAATAGTTGATCTTTACTCCCACGATGGCACACCACAGGGTACAAGGGTTTCCATTAACATACCTAAAGGCCTTGAATCGACGTAGAAATAAACAGAATCTAAACTATTATTTTTAGTTAAACCAAGAATAATCCACTGCTATTTTACACAAATAGTATTCATTTAATCTAAATATAGGCATCAAACCTGCAACATGTCCATACTTGCCACGCTAAATAATTACTTTTGTACGCTGTAGCATAAGTTAATATTGGCATGAAAGCAACAGTCATTAACTACTCAAAGGTTTTTATCCTCGTTTTTATCTTGCTGGGAACATTAACACTGGTTGGTTGCAATGAGGATAGGGCTCTTCCAACGATTTCTTTAGTTCAAGTCTTAACCATTAACACCCATTCCGCCATCTGCAATGGCAAGGTACTGGACGATGGTGGAACGCAAGTGTTAAGTAAAGGTGTATGCTGGAACACCACTGGAAACCCAACCATATCCGACTACAGGAATATTGACGGTAAGGGAATTGGTGAATTCACCAGCACAATAAAGGGTCTTGCCCCTAACACAACATACTACATAAAAGCTTATGCCACCAATGCCAACGGAACCACATACAGCAATAGTGTAAGTTTTAAAACCCAGCCAGAACTTGCAACCATTTCCGATATTACATTTATATCCGTAACTAAAGCCGCTGCCCAATGCTCGGCAAGCATAGTATCGGCAGGAGGTGAAACGGTAACTGAAAGGGGATTCTGCTGGAGCAAATCACCTATGCCCACCATTGCCAATAACAAAATTGCCCTTGATGGCGGCACTGGCTCCTTTTCGGCTACATTAGAAAACCTGGAAAGTGGAACACAATACTATATCCGAGCATACGCTATAACCAGTGCAGGAACATCGTACAGCGTTGAACGAACCTTTACCACCGCATCTGAAAGCCCAGCATTAGTTGACAACGACCACCTTTTACTCGGTAATCCAACTGGCGCAACTACCAACATGGTAAATGCCAACAACTACCTAATGGTTAAGCCCCAGTACTGCTTATCGTATAACAACTCAAAACGAACTGCCAACTGGGTGGCGTGGCACCTTAACTCCAGCTGGCTGGGTGGCGTTTCGCGCCAGGGTGATTTCAGGGCCGATTACACACTTCCGGACACATGGTACCGCGTAACCGAATCGGACTACTACTACTCCCAGTATGGCTTTGACCGTGGGCATATGTGCCCCAGTGCCGACCGCACCGCCACCGTTGCCGATAACTCGGCAACTTTCCTGATGACCAATATGGTTCCCCAATCGCCCAAAAACAACCAGATAGTTTGGGAAAGCCTTGAAAACTACTGCCGCAATTTGGCAAAAAGCGGTTCGGAACTTTACATTATCAGTGGGCCATACGGCGAGGGCGGAACCAGCGACAAGGGTACTTTTTCCATTCTAAAATCGGGCGTAGTAGTTCCAAGCCATGTGTGGAAAATTGCGCTTGTGCTGCCCAATGGCAACAACGACCTTTCGCGCATAACCCCATCTACAAGGGTAATTGCCGTGGTTATCCCCAATAACCAGGAATGCAGCAGTAAACCATGGACATCGTACCGTGTAAGTGTCGATTCCATTGAGAACCTAACCGGTTACGATTTCTTTACTAACATTCCCAAAGATATTCAAGAAGCCCTTGAGGCAAAGGTGGATAACCAATAAGCCATGGCTCCATTAATAACAAAAACCTCAATACTGGTGTGCGTTCCCTAGTGCATTCCACAAAAAAAAGCGAACGCGACAGGAAGTCGCGCTCAAAGGAAATTGTTTTTTCTTCAGCCCCTTAAATTAATGCCCCCAAAACTTGCATTTGCAATTAAGATCCATAATTGATAAATAGTTAAATGGTAAAAATGCCCGAACGGCACGTACACTATAAGTATTTGTCTTATTGTTGTTGTTCGTGTTACCGTTGTTGCCAATATTGCTGAATGTTCCATTATTGTTACGGTTGCCACCCGGAAGGGCTGTAAAAGTAACCTCTTAATTTGTTGCACCGGCATTTGCAGCCAATACAATCTTTTATAGCTAACATCTACCTGTTTTGGGTATGGCAGGTTTTTACAATGCCAGCGGGCTACCGGATTTAAAAATGCTCGCTCCCGATGGACATGTCCATCGGGACTCTGGCGGAAAACGAATTTAGTTACAAGTTTGTAAAGTTGAAAGTTCATAAAGTTTTGATTAAGCCTGAAAGTATTTTAGATATTTCTTCTGATAAAGAAAAAAGAAATATAAAATCTTTTTCTGTTATTCTTTTCATTTCCTTTGCTAAATATAGCATTGAACGAACTTCACCGCATGAACCTTTGGCAATAAACAAAAACTGTTTAAACTCATTATTTGTTTTGCGTTCAAAACCTTCGGCAATGTTATTCATTATAGAAACAGATGCTCTTTGTATCTGGTCTTTAAAACCAAAATCCTTACTGTTTTCAAATAATTGATATACCTGAATCGTAAGTTCTTTAGCTTTTTGCCATGCAATAATATCTTCAAACCTATCGAACTTCATACTTTCAAGTTTATAAACTTTATAAACTTTTAACTGACTTCTGCCATCCGCTTAATTGTTTTGATACATTTTCGACTGCTTAGTTTATTCTTACAAATTTCTCAATGCTTATTTGCTTCATATCTTTCATTACACGTATGAGCAACCGAATTACTTCTATTTGCTCTCGTGCAATTTGCAGTACATCGGCTTTTTGATGCCTTGTATTGGCACGATAAATCAATGTAAGCAATTCTATCGTTTCTTTCTTCAAACTCTCGCCCACAGTATATTTATACTCTTTGCTAAACTCCTTTGTAAACTGGAAAATAGCCAAAAGTAAATCATACGTTGCCTTATAAACAGGTAGTTCGTTATACTGTGCCATTCAAAAAAAAAAATCGACCGCTTCGCGGAAATAAGCAAATAAATCAAAGAGTCAAATGAATCAAATAAATTAATCCCTCACGCAACGGACAGAAAACCCAAACTCCTTATCGAGGTTGCTTCTGCCTACATAGCTGCCATTGTAGTACATGTACCGGGTCCAGGCGATATCGGTACTGAGCTCAGAAGCACTCCACCAGTAACCGTAGTTGCCAATATTGCTGAATGTACCACTATTGATACGGTAACTACCTGGAAGGGCTGTAAAGCCGGTTTCGTTGGTTGCACCTGCGTTTGGGCTATTCCAATGCGTAGTTCCGGTTTCTTTTAGTTTGCCTCCGGCAACGCTTTCGCCGCCTAAATAGTCAGTCAATTCTGTCCACTCGGCATGACTTGGCAAATGCCAACCGTCAGGGCATACGCCTTGCACTCCGCTTGGGTTGGATGTGCTACTTGTTTCGCTATTCATTGCAGCAGGCCAGTTGTATAATACGCCGTATGTCGAATAATTTGTTGAGGATTTAGCTGCTGCAACATCGGTGCCATTGTAGCCATATACATAGTAATATGGTATTGTTTGCGAACCTGTGCCTAGTCCAACCACACTTGGTAAATATTTTAGGTTCTCTGCCATCCATTCTTGGTTGCCTATAGTTATTGTTTGATATTCAGTTCCATCTCTACTGTCGGTAAATGTACCGCTTGGTACATCTGTTACTGTAAGATAATCGCTTTTTGTTTTTGTTGCACTTAATACTCCATTACTTGCTGTTAAAATTACAGTATAAGTTCCTTCTGCATTGTAGGTATGTGTTGGATTTTGATCTGTTGATGTATTGCCATCGCCAAAATCCCATTGCCAACTTGTAGCTTCTAAAACAGAATTGTCTGTAAATATTACTGAGTTTCCAAGTGTAATATCTGTATTATCTGCCGTAAAATCAACAACTACCATACCATTACCCTCAAATAAACTAATTAATTGATCTACATAGGCTTTGGTGGCGGCGTCTTGGGCATTTACAGGGTCAGCAAGGTTTGTAATATTTTCATTATTCATATTTTTTGTCGCATAATCCTGCAAATCAGTTATCTGACTTTCGGTAATTTCCAATGCAGCTTGATGAGCAGTTACATCTTCCTCTGTTACGCTGTAATCAGAAATGTAATCGGGCGTTACTTTTACCCATTTTGTTCCGTTGAACTGCAATAAATCGCCGGTGGCTGCATCTGTAAAATCAAAGTTTGCAGTAAATGTCGGGTCGGTTTCGTGATTGCTCAAATCAGTAATTTGACTTCCACTAATGGATATAGCCGCCTCGTGTGCCGTTACATCGCCTTCGGTTACGGTGTAGTCAGTTATATATCCTTCCGCTGAATGGTCGCCCCAGCCATGCGCTTCGTTCCAATTCGAAACATTATCGGTGGTAATGGCTTTTACATGGGCAGGTACTGTTGGGTCGGTTTCGTGATCGCTCAAATCAGTAATTTGACTTCCACTAATGGATATAGCCGCCTGATGAGCTGTTACATCGCCTTCGGTTACGGTGTAGTCAGTTATATATCCTTCCGCTGAATGGTCGCCCCAGCCATGTGCTTCGTTCCAATTCGAAACATTATCGGTGGTAATGGCTTTTACATGGGCAGGTACTGTTGGGTCGCTTTCGTGATCGCTCAAATCAGTAATTTGACTTCCACTAATGGATATAGCCGCCTCGTGTGCCGTTACATCGCCTTCGGTTACGGTGTAGTCAGTTATATATCCTTCCGCTGAATGGTCGCCCCAGCCATGCGCTTCGTTCCAAT
>OMKS01000038.1_pt1 | contig 95256 bp, 80 predicted proteins | sample 1674721 | NCBI WGS metagenome assembly OMKS01 (sample SAMN06264996, study PRJEB25208) | sediment metagenome | isolation source: hot spring sediment | place: USA: California | collected 2014-09-02 | reverse complement strand
AGCGTAATGTCGGCGCCGGCGGCGTTGGTGGTGGCAAAAATCATTTTCCCGGAAACCCAGCTCTCAAAAACCTCCGGTGATGCCGAACTGCCCGCAGATATCATTAAAACCAACAACCTGCTGGATGCCGCCAGCACCGGTGTCACTGACGGGCTGAAACTGGCTGTTAATGTCGGTGCCATGTTGATTGCCTTTATTGCGCTGATTGGGTTTGTGGATACCATTTTATCCTTTGCCGACCGGCTGATTGACGGCAGGCTGCTAGGCGGAACACTTTATCACTACACCAACGCCAGCGCTCTGTCGCCTGTCAGTTGCGAATACACGGGAATTTTTCCCGGTAGCATGAAGACCCTTTTTGCCACCGTGCTGAGCCCGCTGGCTTGGTTGATGGGAGTATCCTGGCAGTACGCCGGTGAGGTAGGCAACCTGCTGGGTATCAAACTGGCGCTTAACGAATTTGTGGCGTACGGCTCGCTGGCGGAGCTGATTCACAATCAGGTTATGGATGAAAAAGCTGTTGTGATTTCCACCTATGCGCTGTGCGGATTCGCTAATTTTGCGTCTGTCGGCATTCAGATTGGTGGGATCAGTGCACTGGCGCCGGAGAGACGTTCGGACCTCTCAAAAATCGCCCTGAAGGCGATGTTCGGCGGCGCTATTGCCAGCTGGTTGACCGCCTCCATTGCCGGAATATTGCTGTAAATTATGAGGGAGTTATGCACATGAAAATGATTCTGTTGGGCCCCCCGGGTGTCGGTAAGGGCACCCAGGCTCAGATTTTATCCAAAGAGTACGGGATTCCCCAGGTTTCTACCGGCGACATTTTGCGCTCGGCAATCCGGGCAGACTCTGAACTCGGTAAAAAAGCCAACCATTATATGTCCAAAGGAGAACTGGTTCCCGATGAGATCATGCTGGGATTGGTCCGGGATCGGCTGTTCGGCGACCATCCTCCGAAGGGATACATACTTGACGGTTTTCCCCGTACCCTGGTTCAGGCTGAGGCGTTAAATCAACTGTTTACAGAAAACAAAACCCAACTGGATGCCGTCCTGCTGCTGGAAGCCGATGAAGAGCTGATTCTCAAGCGGCTGTCTTCCCGCCGGGTCTGTCGGAATTGCCAGACTGTCTATAATCTGCTGACCCAGCCGCCCGCCGTGGAGGGTGTTTGCGATAAATGCGGCGGCGAACTGTACCAGCGCGAGGATGACAAAATCGAAACCATTAAAAACAGAATTTCAGTCTATAAACATCAAACCAAGCCACTCGTCAATTTTTATAAATCCATGAGATTATTAAAAACCGTTAATTCATCGGGAAGTCCGCAGGAGGTTCATCGAAAAATTATCAAACAACTGGAGGAAAAATAACCGTGGTCACCATCGGCATTACCGGCGGTCTGGGCGCCGGAAAAAGCACCGCCTGTCAGCGCCTCAAAGAACGGGGCGCGATTATATTTGATGCAGATGCGGTCGCCAAAGAAACTTTACAGGAACCCCAAATTCAAGAACAGTTAATTGATGAATTTGGTGCCGAGATTGTCAGGAACGGCATCGTCGTTGCCAGCCAATTAGCCCGCATCGCCTTTGTCAATGAAGAAAATCAATCCACCCTAAACAATATTGTCCATCCCTGCGTCATCGAACGGTTCGAAAAATTACGGGAAGATTTAGGAGGTCGCGACGGCTTGCTGGTTATGGACGCACCCCTGATCTTTGAATCGGGTATTGACGGTCATCTCGATCACACCGTGCTAATCTATTCAACCATGAAATTACGGATCGCTCGTGCCCTGCGGCGCGGCAATTTGACCCGCGAACAGATTTTGCAGAGAATGGCTTTACAGATGCCGGAAGAGGAGAAGCGGGAGCTGGCTGATTTCGTAGTGGAAAACAACGGCACTATCGAACATCTTTACGAAGAGATTGATAAACTCTACACTGAAATCATGGGCGAATAAATACTCGCCGGTTCATTAGAATACCTTCTCAAATCAAAAAAGGCGTGAATTAACTGCGGTTTTTGTAAATTTGTGTCGATGTTCTGCTATCGCTTAAATAAAATCCGCCTTTTACTCCGCTGCCTTGTTCTGTGGGCGATTTCGTCATTTTTAGCAGCAGCCGTACAGATTAGCCACTTAACCATTGAAGGCGAGTCGGATCCCCGCCAATGTCTGAACCACGCCCCGGTTTTCATATGGCAGCTCTCCGATTCCTCCCGGGATATGTCATCCCTTTTACAAATCTATTTCCTAAATGACGACGGCGATTCGCTGATCTGGACCAGCGATACGCTGCCCTATCCGGGTAACCATTTCCAGTTTCGCAGCCTGGGTGCACTGCTTCCGGGTGCCAGCTACCGCTTTTCGATTCAGATATTTTCCACCCAAGATTCTTCCCAGGCAGAAAAATCCTGTTTCTTTACCATGAATACACCACCAACAGTGCCCAAAATTGATTCAAAAACGGAATTGGCTGTCACCCGGACCAGCTTGAAGCTACCCGTCATCACCGCAACGGATCGGCAAATATCAGCCTCCGAAATTGCGTATCAAATTCAGGTCGCGACGGATTCATTGCTTTCCGAGATTATCCTGGATACCATTTTCACTGGAACGGCAACGTTACAGGACCGGGTAACCCTTTGGTTGCCCATAGCGCTGCGGGATAATTCGTTCGGCTATTACCGCATCCGGTCGCATGACGGTGTCGAGTTTTCGGACTGGAGCAATCTCCAGATCTTCCTTGTAAATTACCAAAATGACCCCCCGCAGAAATTTGACCTGTTATTCCCCGTCCACGGGGATACACTTGCAAACCAACCGCTGCTTGCCTGGCAAGCGGCTTATGATCCCGATGTTCAATTTGGTCGGGACAGCCTCTCTTATATCGTTGAATACTCAACCGACTCATCGTTTCGCTATTATACAAATAAAATCACCGTTGGCGGTCATCAGACGGAATATCCGCTGGAAAGCGTCATTAACCACGAGACCTATTACTGGCGAGTCTATGCGGTAGACCGGGAAGGTGCGGTGCAGCGCAGCCGTCAACAGGGCTGTTTTACCCTGAATACCGGCAACCGGTTTCCGGCGGTTCCCAAAATCCTGGCGCCGCTGGACAAACAGGTCTTGACACCCAATCAATATATCCTTTGGCAATTTGTGGACGATCCCGATAAGGCGGACCGTCTTTCCTTTACCCTTATTATTCTTGACCATATTACCAAAGACCTGGTGTATCAGGAATACATCTCCGACTCGCTGGTTATCGCCTCCCGCTTCGGTCTAGCCGAGGATTTCAGTATCGGGTATAACAATATCGCCCAATATCAGCTCCGGCGGGTTGACTTGAAGAAGCTTTCGGACGGTCACTATTACGATGTTCAAATCGCGGTCAGTGACAACTGGGGTGGCTATGTTGCCACCGCCGGTGAGGAGGCGGTCTTTCAATACGACGACAATATCAATACCGCGCCGGGTCCGCCCCAAACAGGATTTTCACCCAGTGGGACGATTGTAAAAAAACTGCGCCCGGTTTTCAGCTGGGACCCCGCCATTGACAAGGATGTTAACGACCGGCTAAAATACCGGGTTCAGATCAGTCGTGACTCCACATTTTCCAACACCCGCTACATTATCCAGGAAAGCCGTTACGACCAGACGCACATTCGGCTGAGAAGCACACTGCTCGAAAACACTACCTACTTCTGGCGGGTACGGGCAATTGACCTGGAGGAAGCAATGTCACCCTGGTCACCGGTAAACTCTTTTACAGTCAATCAATACAACGAAGCACCCGGTCGTGCCGTGCCGCTAGTGTCGCCGCCAGACCTAACTGAAATAGCCGATTCCGGTCTGATCCAGTGGCTGCCGGTTTTCGATCCCGATCCTGGTGACTCAGTAAGCTATTTAATTGAAATCAGCGAAAGGAACAGCTTCTATAATCCACTGATTCGTTCCCGGTTGAATCTCCCTCCGCACCCGGCGGATTTCTGTCCGGCAGACACTCTTGCAGTCAGACTTTTATCCATTGATGCTGCTACCACCAAACTCAACGATAATCAGATCTATTACTGGCGTGTTCTGGCTTATGATAAGTTCAACGTCCGCGGACCGGCGCCTGACACGCCAATCCGCTTTATCTACAACCCCATAAATGATCCACCCTTCAGCGTCACCCACGGGTTCCGCCCCGCCAATGGTGAAATTATTAAAAGCCGCTCACCGGTATTAACCTGGAATGCCGCCAGCGATCCCGACTTTTCAGACCTGCAGTTTAAGCTTTCCTATAAAATCCAAATCTCTCCGGATGCCCTGTTTCAGGAATCCAACTGTACGGAATATCGCACCGATCCTGGTGATACCGTATGTTTCATCAGCCATCCGCTGGAGGAAAATCAAAAATATTTTTACCGTATTCAAACTCTGGACCCCCATGGTGCAGCTTCCGACTGGTCAACGATAAATTCCTTTATCACAAACGAGATTCCCGAGGCACCTTTTCCCGTTACCGCCGGCTTTATTCCGAAAGATTCGGTTATTGTTGACACCCATGAACCGCTGGTCACATGGCTGCCGGCTTCCGATCCGGACCCCGGGCAGTATCAACGCGACCTTCACTATATAGTCCGTTACTTTTTAACTACAAAACCCGGAAAACATTTTTATGCCTATACTGAAAAGGGGGTCCCCAGCGTCCAGCTGGGCTATCTCAATGAGGATGTCTGGTATGGCTATCAGGTCGCGGCGATTGATCCCGACGGCATGCAAAGTGAATGGTCGAAAATACACTATTTCGGCGTAAATGCCTACCCGGAATTCCCCGCTGAATTTCAGCTGCTTTCCCCTAAATTTTATGAAGATTCGGTGCTTACAGACGCCACTTTCCGATGGCAAGCCAGCCGGGACTACGATCTCGGCGACAAGGTTCAGTACACCTTCTACTATTCCACTGATAGCACCTTTTCAGCCAACGGCTTCGAGGCTATTATCGAATCTGCAGACACGGTGTTTGTCGAGTACCAGCCCGCCGTTCCGCTGGAACGGGAAAAGAAATATTTCTGGAAAGTCGTCGCGACTGATAACAGCGGCAATCAGACCTGGGGCTCGAATAGTGCTGAATACCCCTTTATCTTTACAACCATCGGATACAGAAGAATTAACGACCAGCTACCAAAACAGTTCATGTTGTATCAAAACTATCCGAATCCTTTCAACCAACTGACAAAATTTAAATATGTGGTTTCCGAGCTGGGTCCCGTGGAAGTTACGATTTACGATATCCTGGGTAAACGAATCTGCACCCTGGCAAATGGTCAGCACCAGCCGGGCATTTATGAGGTCGTCTGGGACGGAACAGACAACAGCGGCGTTGCCGTGCCGGGCGGCATGTATCTCTGCCACATGCAAGCCCGCAACTTCAATTCACATAAAAAAGTCTTATTGATGAAATAATGTTTAGCGTCCCGTGTCCGACATGTTTTCTAAAAATTTGATGTATTTGGAAGGCAATGACCAGTAGTAAGCCTGCTCGAGAACAATTTCGAGCAGCCCCCGGTTAAACGTCGGGTTGTCACCAACTTCCGTTATATACAGAAAAGCCGCCGCCTTGCGACCATCCAGAAGGCTTGTTTCTCGGGTAATCTTATCAAACCGACCCAGTGTTTCGACCTCCTTTTGATCCAGTAAATGAATATCACGCGTTGACAGACACCAGACAATTCCCCAGACCGAGGATAATTCATCCTGTATAATCGTCAATTTTCCCTGAGAATTAAACACCAGACGATAGCCCCGGAGTTCAGCCACCCCTTCAAAAGACACCCCCGGACAAATTCCCCGGATTATATCTTCGTTCATATTATCGGCATAGGCGAAATAGAGCCGAGAATCAATCATATCCCTTTCTCCCAGAATTAACCCCTTTCAAATTGCCTTTAAAAATATTAACAGAAGTCCTCTAAAAGCAAGTGTAATATTAAAAATATGATTTTATCCCGGTTAGATTCCCCCTAACTATATTATTTTTATTGATTTGTCTTTAATTTAAAGAAAAGCCAGCCGGGCGAAAAAATGTCTGAGCGGCGAGTCTGGCTGATCAATGACCTTCATGCCCCGCAGCAACCGGCGCTTTATATATAATTCATTTACCGCTTCGGCAACATACTCCAGATGTCCCCCGGTATAAACTCTCCGCGGTAGTGCCAATCTGACCAAATCTAGGTCCGGATATTTTAACGCACCGGTGCGAGGGTCTTTTTGAGCAAACATAAAACTACCAACCTCCACCGCTCGGATGCCGGCTTCAAGATAAAGGTTTACAACCAGCGACTGTCCGGGAAATTCCGCCCTGGGAATATGTGGCAGAAATTTCAGGGAATCAATGTAAACAGCATGACCACCAGTCGGCTTCAGGATCGGGATACCGCGCTCTTCCAACAATTGTCCCAGATAACGTACCTGCCCGATGCGGTAAGCCAGATAATCTTCGTCCTGAACCTCAATCAGCCCGCGGGCAATCGCCTCGAGATCACGCCCAGCCAGCCCACCATACGTCAGGAATCCCTCGATCTGAATCAGTTTCTCTCTTAACGGTATCAACAGCCTGGAGTCATTAAACGCAATAAAGCCGCCCATATTGACAATAGCATCTTTCTTGGCGCTCATGGTGCAACCGTCGGCATAGGAAAAAATCTCTTTGATTATATCGGCAATCAGTTGGTCAGCATAGCCGCTTTCCCGCAGCTTGATGAAATAGGCGTTCTCGGCAAAACGACAGGCATCGAGAAACAGTGGTATACCATAACGGTCGCACAGATTCCGAACCTGACGCAGATTTTCCATGGAAACCGGCTGTCCGCCCCCGGAGTTATTAGTAATGGTAACAAAAACAACCGGAATATTATCTTTTCCCTCTTTTTCCAGCAACTGCTCCAGCTTTGCAGTGTCCATGTTCCCTTTGAACGGGTGCTCCAGCTCCGGGTCCTTGCCCGACTCAATTACCAGGTCAACCGGAACCCCGCCATTCGCCAGAATATTGGCTCGGGTGGTATCAAAGTGGTTGTTGTTGGGAACAATCATCCCGGGTTTCAGAATCGTCGAAAAGAGCAGGTTTTCGGCGACACGCCCCTGGTGTGTGGGAATGATATACGTCATTCCGGTAATTTCTCTGACGGTTTCTTCAAAGTGAAACCAGTTACGACACTGCGCATAGGACTCGTCACCGAGCTGAAGACCAGCCCATTGATAATCGCTCATGGCGCCGGTGCCGCTATCCGTCAAGAGGTCAATATAGACCTTTTCAGAAGGGACATTAAAAAGATTATATCCGGCTTTTTGTAAAATTTTCTCCCGTTCGGCACGAGCGGTTTTTTTGATCGGTTCAACGACCTTAATTCTGAACGGTTCGGGGATATATTTCGGCATATTTTTGTGCTCCTGTTAGATTTTGATTATTTTGCTTCATCAATCCGGTTACATGATATAACTGGGAGCCCGGCGCAGCCGTATAAAGTAAAATTTTATAAAAGGAAAATCACCGATGCAAAAGGGCATGGCATTCTGTTGGATTAAATCTAATTCGACTTTTTCTTAAGATCTTTTTTCAGTTTATTGAGCGCTTTGTCTGTATCCCGCTCTCCCTCCTTCAGTAACCGCTCGCCCTTTTTAAAAATTTTTTCACCCTGTCTGATCAACTCCGATTTCTGGGCTTCGTTATAAGAAACGCCCACTGCAACAGCTAAAATAATAAAGGAAATCAACGCCCATTTCACCAACTTTCTGAAAACCATAAACAGAAAGAGAATCAGAATTGTTACGAGCGCCAGGGCGATAATCGGATTAACCGATAAATAATCAATCCAGTTTTCCATCATTCCTCCATGATGTTATAAAAGAGCCAGCAGCTCACGGGTCCATTTACGCTCGGCTTGCCACAGCGACAGCGGGCGCGAAAGCATCGCCCGCTCTATGGCACTGGGATTATCAATACTTGTCAGCTCCTTGACTTTCGCCTGGATCAGGCGGCTCAACTCGGAATCATAGAGCGACAGCGCCTCTTTCATTTCGTGCCGGTCCAGCACATCGCCGAAGCGCAAACCGGTTTCAAAAAGGCTGGCTTCAGGCTGCGGCTGTGACAGGGCTTTTTTGATCTCCTCCAAAAATTGCTGACGCCCCTTGAAGGTTATAGAGTAAACCCGCCGACCGGGCAAATTTTCCTGAGGTTTGAAATGACTTTCCAGCAGTCCATTTTTCTCCAGTTTTTTCAGGGTTGAATAGATCGTGGAAAAGCCGATTTTAATGCGATCACGAATCCCCTTTTCAACGATTTCTTTCTCAACGTTATAGGCGTGAGACGGTTTTTTTTGAATGATTCCCAGTACGGTCAGTTCGAGCTGCGTCATCTATTCCATCCCAAAAATATTCCATACAAACAATATTGAATTTAATGGAATTTTCGGTTCAAAAGCAAAGAAAGCTTGCAGAAAATAAAAACTTTATTCAAATATTTTGGAATCAATACCCTGATTCACCCGATAATCCCCGAAATCAAGGGTGATTATTCCGCTCACCGGCTCCTTCCCCGAACTGCCGCCGAAATACCCAACCGGGTACTCAATGGAGGGGCGCTGCATTGCCGGGATGGATTGCTGCATATTAAGATAGACTTTAATTGCTTCCGGCAACCAGAATCCCTCAAATTTTTGATACTGAATGGTGATGACTGTTTCGGCTATATCGGGTACGTTCATCAGAACCTTATCCAGAGTCCAGCGTTTCGGATTGATCCAGATGGTAGTGGTCATTTTTGACGGAGCTTCCAGATGCTGAAGGTTAATTATATAGGCGCCACTCTCATTCTGTTCCGGCGTGCTCTTCAGGGTCATTTTGACGTTTTCCAGGAGCTGATTGATCTGCGAAGGCACCAGACCGACCTTGGGTAACATGGCAAATCCGTCCGTTTCGACATGGATTTTATCCGGCTGCTGGTAGAAAAGCCGCAACTCTTTATCCGGCATCCGCAGGTTCGGTACCGCGACGGAAACGGTCACCGTGACCGAATAGTCGGCAATTGCCTCCATGGGTGCCTGGACCTTACCCAAAATAATGACAGGATCGGAAAGGGTTTGGCTCTCCAAACTTGTCATTACACCTAACAGCAGCGCCATTATGATTAATAAAGACAGATGTAATAATTTCTGATTCATCACGATAAAATATCTTTGCGAATGAACACCAGCAGACTCAATATGTAAAACCCAATGATATAGCCTCCCAGACAGAGTGACTTTTGGACAATCTCGCGCCAGGGTATCGGGTCGGCAAAGGGCGCGAAAAACACATCAAAATAGGTCGTAAACAGATAAGGGCGAACAGTATCCAAGACATCAATCTGTATTACCGACAGAATCAAAGAGACTACCAGTACAGCATAAGTACCGATAATCGGACCGATTCCGTTACTGGCTATTGTGGAAAAGAAAAACGTCAGCGCCGCCACTACCATCTGGACCACCACCGCCAGTCCATAGGCAATTAAAAAGCGGAAGAGTGCTTCATTCTGAGACAGAATCAGGATACCTTTGTCAAAAACAAAAAGATCTCCGCCGCCGACAATCATCACGCCAGAACCGATACAGACGATCCCCAGATAGAAAACAATTACAGCAGTATAGAAAAAGGTGGCAATAAATTTGGAGGTGAGAATTTGAAAACGGGTTATCGGGCGGGTCATTAATACCCGAAAGGTCCCCGCCGCCGCCTCGCCAGCCATAATGTCGCCCCCCACCAATACAATGAAAAAGGGGAAGTGAACCCACAGCACATTCATCAGGTAATAAGAAACCAGCAAGCCGTTCACCAGCGTACCGACAAACATAACAGAATCACCCAGCGCGCGCAGTGCCTGATCCTGAACATCGAAACCAAAGCGATGCGCCAGGTACATGATCATCGGCACCAGCAGTGTAACTGTGGCAAATCCGATATAGGTCCGCATGCGGTTAAAAATCTTGAGTATCTCGTAGTAAGTCGCTTTCAATAACAGGATCATTTACCGCCCATGACGTTTTTTCAACAGGGTTAAATAATAATCTTCCAGCGATGTGCGGGGAATAATGGAGTATATCCTGAAATCGTGGCGCACCAAAAATTCCGCCAATAACGGGCGGCTGTCTGCAGACAGGTGCACTTTCAACAGCTCATCATCAAGGGTGATATCGTCAAGCCACTTTTCTGTTTTCAGCAGCTGGTAGGCATCCTCCGGGCGATCAATCCGCACTTCAGTTACATAGAAATCAGTTTTGCCCAACAGCTCCTTTACGGCGCCCTGAACCACCATAGACCCGTTATCAATAATCGCCATATGAGTACAGACCTGTTCGACTTCATGCAGCTGGTGGGAGGATAATAAGATGGTCATCTCTCTTTCGCTAGCCAGCGATATGATCAACTCCCGGATTTCGTGAATCCCCTCCGGATCGAGACCGGAGGTTGGTTCGTCCAAAATTACCAATTCCGGATCATGCAGCAGCGCCTGAGCGATTCCCAGCCTCTGTTTCATACCATGCGAATAGTTGCGTACATTCTCCTGTGCCCGCTCTTGCAGGTTGACAATTTCAAGCACTTCGCGGATCCGCTGGCGACTGTTGCAACCACTCAAAGCAGCCAGGATTTCCAGATTCTTTTCAGCTGTCAGATAGAGATAAAAATCGGGCTTTTCTACCAGGGCACCGATTCGCGCATATATTTTCTTTCCCGAAGAACCAACCCTTTGGGACAGCAGCTCAAAGCAGCCTGCACTGGGGCGAATCAGATTCAGCAGCATGCGGATCGTCGTACTCTTCCCGGCACCGTTCGGACCCAGAAAACCGAAAATCTGCCCCTTTTCAACCGTCAGGTTTAGGTTTTTGACCGCCCACCGGTCTCCGAAGCGTTTGCCCAAATTGTGGGTTTGAATTATCATTTGCGACCCCAAAAGCGGGTCACAATTTAATGCTAAACACAACAGAATCCAATGGATTGTTTTAACAGATTAGCGACAGATTTCGGGGTATTACATCCACAATTGCCGGTCGAGGCTGCGGTACTGAATCGCCTCAGCCAGATGTTCCGGTAGAATTTCTTCTTGACCCGCCAGATCAGCGATTGTCCGGGACACTTTCAAAATGCGGTCATAAGCCCGGGCACTCAGTCCCAGCTTGGTTATTGCATTATGCAGGAGATTTTGTCCGGTGCTGTCAATTTTACAGAAACGCCGAATCAGCTTGGTTTCCATATCGGCATTGGCATGAATGCCCATAAATTGAGTGAAGCGTTCCGTCTGCCGGAGGCGGGCTTGTTGAACCCGCTTTCGGATATCTTCCGATTTTTCACCCAGAGATTTCCCCGCCAGTTCGCTGATTTTGACCGCCGGAACCTCAATGTGAATGTCAATTCTGTCCATCAGCGGTCCGGAAATCCGAGCCATGTACTTCTGAATCTGCATCGTTGAGCAGGTACATTCATTATTCGGGTCGGTGCTATACCCGCACGGGCAGGGATTCATGGCGCCTACCAGAATAAAATTAGCCGGATAGGAGAGTGACATTTGCGCCCGGCTGATGGTCACGACGTTATTCTCCATGGGCTGGCGCAACACCTCAAGAACATTTTTTTTGAACTCGGGTAATTCATCCAGAAACAGGACCCCGTGGTGGCTCAGGCTGACCTCGCCGGGACGGGGCAACTTACCACCTCCGACCAGGGCGGCATCTGAAATCGTATGATGCGGCCCCCGAAACGGACGGGTAGCGACAATTCCACTGCCTTCCGGCACCAGACCGGCGACAGAGTGAATCTTGGTGGTTTCAAGCGCTTCCTCCAGCGTCAGATTGGGCAATATCGAGGGAAACCGTTTAGCCAGCATAGTCTTGCCGGAACCGGGCGGTCCGATCATGATGATATTATGAGCACCGGCGGCAGCCACTTCCAATGCCCGCTTGGCATGCTCCTGCCCCTTCACATCAGCAAAATCCTGTTCATAGTGGCGCCGCTCCTCAAAGAGCTCCGTTACATTCACAGCCACCGGCTCCGGCTCAAAATCGCCGTTCAGGAAGTCAATTGTCTCCTGCAGAGTATTGACACCGACCACACGCAGACCGCCGGCTATCGCCGCTTCCCGGGCATTTACCCGGGGCAGTATTATCCCCTCAACAGAGGAGTCCTGCCGAATCGAGACAGCAATGGGCAGAGCGCCCCGGATTCCCCGTAAGGCACCGTCCAGAGACAGCTCACCAAGGATAACGTAATTTTCCAGAAGCTGGCTTGAAACCCGCCCGGTAGCGCTTAGAATACCGATGGAAATAGGCAGATCAAAGGCACTCCCCTCTTTGCGGATATCCGCCGGCGCAAGATTGATAACAATCTTATTCAGGGGAATAAAATAGCCGCTGTTCTTGATCGCCGATTCAACCCGCTCCTTGCTCTCTTTCACGGCACCTTCCGGCAAACCAACGGTGATAAAGCGTGGAATCTGGGCGTTCACCATATTGCATTCCACATTCACCACGTATGCGTCTATGCCCAGTACTGCGGCGCTTTTCACAAGAGAAAACATCTATCTCTCCGCTTTGGTTACAAAATGTTGGTAAAATATATCGGTTTTTTTACTGAGTTACAAAAGATTTTACCCCAGCAGAAGGTCCAAACCATATCAATTTGATATGCCCGATATATGTAATTGATATGGCGACAGGTAAAAAATTAATCTCATGAATTCGGTTTAGCGACGGAGAAATGATTTACTTCAACCTTTTGGCACCGCTTTTGTCATTAATAGGGATGAAAGCTGAAAGGAGACTGAAAAATGATAACGCCCACAATTAAAAAAATCCTCCACTACCTAATGATCCCCCTGATCACCATGAGCCTCTTGAAGCCGGCGATAGCCGAAGATGCGGACGAAAAATCCCACGATCTGGGTAGAGAATACAGGCTGGCTGCCAAAGAATTGAAAAACTGGTTTAAAAAGAGCGGTCATCAACCGGAGATCCCGGATGGCGACCGCCCCAGTTTAGGCTATTATGTGGACAATATCTCTTTTAAAGATGCCTATGAACTGAATTTTTCAGGCAACCGCGGCGTGCTGGTGAGCGGAAATCGCAGCTGGAACGATAATCCTGTTCTACAACGGGAAGACATTATTTCCAAAATTGACGGGGTTCCTCTAAAACACCGGTCACACTTTGATGACATCATCAGAGCAAAACCGATCGGTGATTCTGTTACCGTGGAATATATTCGCTACGGTGTAACTTTTCAGAGAAAACTCCCCGTAATAAATGCAAACTCTGCCTGGAAAATCGAACACCCTTTAAATGATCGGTATGCCCATAAAAGCCGGGGCTTCGGCGGAGCCGGATATAAACCCATGTACGTTAATATGAATTTAACCCCGATCAATGATCTGTTCGGCTCACTCGGTTTTAATGAATTATCAGAAATCAACAACCTGCATCATGGATTTGATCTGCAGGGATTAGTGGGCAACGGCTGGTTTATCGGCGGGTACGGTGTCTGGACAGGACAGCAAAAGAGTATTAACTATACTGTTGATCCGGCTACACCGGTATATCGGAATCTGCAATATAAATCCGGGATGGGCGGCGCAGCGCTGGACAAACGTTTTCGTCTCGGCGATCGCTGGATGCTTTCCACCGGTCTGATGATCGGCGGCGGGTCAACCAAGTTTGAAATTGACCAGTTTGAAAAAACAGTAGAATGGCAGGAGCTCGGGCTGGATACCACCGGATCATACAACGATTACCTGCAGCTGCAAAAAAAGTACACCCTTTTGCAACCACGCATTGCCCTTATGTACCGGATCATGCCGATTCTCTGGATTAAACTGGAGGTTGGTTATATGCTCGCCTACTCAAAGAATGGCTGGCAACAAATTTTAAATGACAATAAACATGATCTCGGCGGTCCGGTAAACGATTCGTCAATGAGCGGTTTCACCGTCAGCATATCGCCCTTTTTCGGGTTTTAACATCCTAGATTAGCATGAAAGGAGTTTCCATGTCTGGTTCAAATTCAAAAATACACCGCACAAACACACAAATTTTCTACATCATCATCTGCGCCTGGTTCCTGTTTATTGTTCGGATTCTCTCAGCACAAACCGTTCCTGCAGAACAGGCGCAGCCCGCAATATTAGCAGAGGAAATTACCCCGACTGACTCTACCCGAGCCGACACAATTGCTATCTTCCCTACAGTCAGTCAAAAACCCTATCTGGGTATTGTGTTCGGTCGTGATCTGGATTTTGAAAAAGCCGAAAAGCTGCACTATCCCTATAATTACGGCGCCTATATTGATAAAATCGAACCGGGTGGACCGGCAGACAAAGCCGGACTAAAGGAGGGTGATATTATCACCCGCTTTGACGAGGAAAAAATCTGGTATAACGATTACCTTGTCCGGACGCTGGAAAATTATCCGCCGGAAGCAACTGTCCCCGTCGTGCTCTATCGGGATGGAAAGGCGATGAAAACCACCATCACCCTGGACGACGCTCCAAAACCAGTGGAGATAAAAATCAGCGAACCGGAAGAGCCCTCGAGGATTGATTATTCCAGTCCGAAAAAAACCGGCATTATCAAAAGCTCGGATTGCGGCATTTTTTCCTGGGATTTCATCTTTTATGTCCCCGACAATCTTGAATTTTACGACCAGTTTTTACAAACTCAGCTCGGCTATCCGTCAGTCATTGATAACAGACAGGTTAATGATAAGACCTATTCCGGTTTAAACATGACCGGCTTTCATTTCCGCCCGGGAGATAGCGACGGCGCCTTGAACTGGGGTATCTTCTGGGCTAACAACAACTGGAACCGGCACAAACAGATCAGCTACGGTGGAGCAGATCATACAAGTTATCTGATTCACAGCATTAACTATTGGGGCATAACGCTGGATCGGCAAATCACGGTCTTCAGACGGTTATACTTGACCGCCGGGGTACTGGCTGGCAGCCTGACCAACGGTCTCGCAATTCATCAGTCCGAACCACTGACACAGTGGGGTGAGATCGGGGCTCGTTTCACCGATACTGATGAAAATTATCTGCGCGTGGAAAGAAAATACTTTCTGCTCCAGCCCAATCTGTCTCTTTATATCCCAATTCTGGGTGACTTTGGACTTCAGGCAAAGTTTGGTTACTGCTATGGTATTCCCCGATCAGAGGGTTGGAAAGTCCCGTCACCGGACGGGGACAAAACAGTCCTCAATTCGCCGAATACTTCGATCGGCGGATACACCTTCTCCATCGGACCGGCGATTCTGTTAAAGTAAGACCGAAAAGGTTCATTTATATAAATTGTTACAATTCTATCTGCCGAACGTCAGACCCTTTCTTGCCCGAAAGGGTCTGGCTTTTCAGGTAAAACGGGCTCAAAATTAATTGGAAATATTTCCAGATTAGTGTATTTTGTATCAACATCATGCTCGCATCACTCACAGATCGCCTCATTGCAACGGTCATAACAATTGGCTCGCTCCTATTTCCTTTTATTGACGGACTTGATCCTGCATTTAAGGACGTTGCCATCAATCTGGTTGACAATTCACTGACGCTCTCAATGAACCTGACCAACTGCTATTCCGACGAATTTGATCGAATTCTCACCTCGGGGCAGCCGGTTACCGTTCACTTTCTGGCGGAGCTGTATGACAATCGTACCCGGCAGGTGGTTCTGCAAAGAAATTTTTATCACACCGCCCGTTATAATCCTCTGAATAAACAGTTTGAAATCTACCGGTCCGAAAGAGATGAGCAGCGCATTTGCGAAACCCTGGACGATGCCCACGTCTGGTTCGGTGCTTTGTACCGGGTCAAACTCATCACGCCCGAAAACCTCGAGAGGAACCGGGATTATTTTTTCCGGATCTCGGCTTACCTCGAACCGATTACCTTTATCGGTGAAAAATCCCGTTTTGATCTGATGCTGTACTGGAACAATAAGAAGCCAAAGATTGATACCGAAACTTTTAATTCTGCCATTTTTTACCGTTGATGAAATCATGAAAAAATTAATTCCCTCGTTCCGCCTGCAACTTTTTATTCTTTTTATCGTCCTGCTGTTCATTTCGTTAATGTTTACCCGGGCTTTTTTTATCAAAAGCAACAATGCGTTTTTACAACGCCTTACCGAACAGAATCTTCTCACCGGAATCGAAAGCCTTTACCATGACTATAAAATATATCTTCCGAAAGAGCAGTCGGACACCTTCGGTCAGGAGATTGAAGCGCTGATGCGGGGTCAAAAAACGATCGATCTGTCGGTTGACCTTTATCAGCAGCAGGTGGATGCCTATTCCCGCTATATTTTCATCTTCATCGTGCTGGCGGTCTTCCTTATCTTTTTTCTATCAATTAATCTGATAACCCGCCCACTCCGTCGTCTGCAAACCGCTACCCAGGAACTAATGTCCGGCAATATCCGGATTCACGTCAGAGAAAATCCCTTCTCGCCCATCAATGACTTGATCGTCTCATTTAACCAGATGGTTGTGGAACTGGAACGGCAACGCAAAATCGCCATCGAAGCCGAGAAACAGTTAGTCTGGCGGGAGGTCGCCCGGGTAATGGCACACGAAATCAAAAATCCGCTTACGCCGATAAAATTAAGTGTCGAGCGCCTCGAAATGAAAACACTGCAAAATGCGGCGATCAATCCCAAACTGCTTGCGGACAGTCTCGCTGTGATCAGGGAAGAGGTTGCCAATCTACAAGCCCTTGTCGATCGGTTTCGAGGATTCGCTGCACTGCCCGAAGCCAAGCCGGAGCTCTATTCAATTAAAACCCAGATCGAGGAAATCATCGCCTCCTACCAACCAAAACATCGGATTGAATTAATTTGCGAAAATGAGATCCCCCCAATTCATGCAGATAAAATGCAGATCAAACAGGCGCTGGTCAATCTGATTCAAAACGCACTGCAGGCAGCGGATAAACCGGACCTCATTATCACCATTAAAATTGCAGCTGTCGAAAACTGGCTGGCGATTTCTATCCGCGATAACGGTTCCGGAATTCCCCCCGAAAATCTGGAGAAGATTTTTGAGCCCTACTTTACTACCCGCCGCAAGGGCACCGGGCTGGGACTGCCCATTGTGAAAAGAATTGTCGAAAATCACGGGGGGAATATTTCCATAGAAAGCCGGATCAATGCGGGCACAACCGTTTTCATCCGGCTACCGTTTCATTCAAAGATGGAGGATTAGCAATGCGAATTTTGGTCGTTGATGACGAAAAAAATATCCGTCAAACCCTGAGTGCCATTCTGTCCGACGAGGGTCATCACATAACCACCGCTGAGACCGGCGAAGAGGGACTGCACCGGCTGGGCGAAATTCCTTTTGATCTTGTTTTTCTTGATGTTAAACTGCCTAATATCAGCGGCATTGAGGTACTGAAACAGATTAAAAATGAGTGCCCCTCCACCGAGGTTTTGATGATCTCCGGCGATAGTGATATAAACACCGCCGTAACTGCGGTAAAGATGGGCGCCCACGATTTTATGGAGAAACCACTGTCCCTGCCCAAAATATTAATTGCCGTCCAGAATATTGCGGAGAAAAGGAAGCTGTTACAAAAATGTATCATCGGTGACGAAGTCACCAGCTCCCGCTACCAGATTGTTGGTCAATCAAAACAGATCAAAGGGATCCGGGAGGTAATTCAACGCGTTTCCAAAACCGACGCAAAGGTTCTGATCACCGGTGAAAGCGGCACCGGCAAAGAGCTGGTCGCCTATCATATCCATAAGCAGAGCTCGCGGTCGGATCAACCATTTATCACATTTAACAGTGCCGCAATTCCTAATGAGCTGGTGGAAAGTGAACTTTTTGGCCACGAAAAAGGCGCTTTTACCGGAGCCCACCAACAAAAACCGGGGAAACTCGAACGCGCCAATCACGGAACCCTTTTCCTGGACGAAGTCGGTGATATGAACCTTGCCGCTCAATCCAAAATCCTGCGCGTCCTGGAAGAGGGGAAGTTCGAACGCGTCGGCGGCACCCGTACCATTGATATTGATGTCCGGATTTTAGCCGCCACTAACCGGGACATCGAAGCATTAATCCGGAGAGGTAATTTCCGGGAAGACCTCTTTTACCGACTCAATGTTGTCCCCATCCAGCTGCCGCCGCTTCGGGAACGCCCAACGGACATACCCGTCTTAATTGAACATTATCTGCAGGTCTATTCTATCGAACTCGCCACCCCAAAGAAATGTTTTACCGAAACAGCTTTGCGTCAGTTGATGGATTACTCATTTCCCGGCAATGTGCGTGAATTGAAAAATTTTATCGAGCGCATGTACATTCTCTCCGATAAAACCGAACTAGATGAGGGAGATGTCTATCCCAATCTGGGTTCTCAGATCGGCTCGGCGCAGGACCTCCTTGACGACATTCTCGAAAAAGACAGTTTTAAAGATGCCAAAAAGGCTTTTGAAAAATATTATTTTACAAAAAAACTGGAGAAGAGTGGCTGGAACATATCCCGGTTAGCCAATGAGGTCGGTATTCAACAACCCAACCTGTCGCGCAAAATCAAATCGCTGGGAATTGATTTATCGGGAAAAGTATAGCTGTTTCTAATAATCAGAGAGACGAATTTTCAAATTTTCCGGCAATGTTCAGGGATTCAAACTCCGTAATCTCCCGCTCGATCCGCCCGCAAATATTATCCCGGTGCGATTTGGCTGCCAGCTTGATTGCGTTGGTAATGGCTTTTGCGCCCGAGCGACCATGAGCCTTGATGACAATTTCCTTAAATCCCAACAGCGGTGCTCCGCCATATTCTGAATAATCTGTCGATCTCTTCAGTCGCCGAATGCCGCCGGATAGAGCGATCAGCCCCAGCCTCCAGAGCAACCTATGTTTAAAGGCGTAGCGCCCGAGATGAGAGGCGGTTTCCGCCATACCCTCCATCATCTTGGTCACGATATTTCCCACATATCCCTCAGTAACAACCACATCGGACATCCCCAGCATCACTTCATTGCCCTCAATGTTGCCGATAAAATTGACTCCCGGCAGGTTACTCAGAATTCGGTAAACCGTGGATAACAGGTCGCCACCCTTGTACGACTCCTTGCCGATATTCAACAGAGCAACCGTCGGGTCTTCAATGCCCTTAATATCTGAAGCGTAAATTTTGCCCATCAGGGCAAATTGTACCATGTCGTCAACCGCACAATGAATGTTCGCCCCGACATCCAACAACAGGGCAAAGTGATCCGCGCGCTTCTGGACATTCCGGGTCGGATAGACGGTCGCAATCGCCGTTTTACTGACACCGACTATCCGGGGAATATGCAGCGAGGACGCCAGAACATAGGCGCCCGTATTCCCGGCGGAAACTACCCCGTGCGCCCGCCCTTCGGCACAGAGTTTAACGGCGACTATCATTGACGCCTTGGACTTACGGCGGACGGCATCCCTGGGCATATCAGTCATATCAATGGTCTCATCGGTATGCACTATTTCCAATCGGTCCGAATCATATGTTTCCCGGCTGAGAATATCCGTGATTTTTTCCTCATCACCGACCAGGATTACCTTCCCGGGCGATTCCAATGTAGCTACAGCGGCACCCTGGACAATCGCATTCGGGGCGTTATCGCCCCCCATGGCATCTACCGCAATCACAATATTTTTTTCTGTTATAATCATTCTTGCATCACCTATTCAGAGTTTCGGCATATTTTTCAACGCTGCTTTGACATTTCGCTTTAATCTTTCATATTTTAAACGCTCAACTGCTGAATTAACAAATACGGTTTCAAATTTATCCATATTTATCATTTTCCCCAACTCTATATAATCAAGAATCGCTTCCCGCTTCTCAATATATCGCCTTTCGGAAGTCCTTTGCTGCCATTTGATGTTCCAGGGACATACTTCCTGACAGACATCACATCCATAAACCCATCCGCTCAGTTTTTGCATTTCATTTTCTGAAAAATCTCCCCTTTTCTCCACCGTCAGATAAGAAAGACACCGTCGGGCATCAATCATACCCGGCGCCACTATCGCCCCGGTGGGACAGCGCTCCAGACATTCCGTGCAGCCGCCACAACGATTCTCGGCAACGCTCGTTACTGGCAATTCCACAGACAGAAGGATTGTACCGATAAAACAGTAAGAGCCGATATTTGCGGCTATGAATACTCCGTTTTTACCGATCCAGCCGAGACCTGCTTGCTCCGCATAGGCTTTTTCCATGATCGGTCCGGTGTCCACAGAAACTCTGCCCATAACTTTTGGATCAATGTTCCGGATTTGAGTCAGGGCGGTTTCGAGTTTTTCTCTGACCAAAATGTGATAATCAATCCCCAGCGCATACCGGGAAAACCGCAATCTTCGGGATGCCTGGAGCGGCGGACTATAGTAATTATCCAGACCAACCAGAACCGATTTCACCCAGGGAAATCTCCGGCGAACATCCTGCCGGTCGGCTGCGCTTGTCACCATCCAATCCATGTCAGCAGAATAGCCTCTTTTAAGCCAGGTCCGATATCGGGATACATACTTTTCACCCAGTGACGGTCTGGATGTTCCAAAGGCTGTAAATTGCCGGTTCATAATCGAAGCAATCTGCGCGCTTGTGATCATGGTCAAATTTACAAACCATTTTCGTTGATAAAAACCGCTTCGGGTAATAAACCGGTTGTTTTAAAGGAATTAAAATCTTTATATTTCAGACCAGAAAGGAAACAACATGCCCAGCCTTAGCGACCTGTTTAAAAACGACACCAATATTCCAAAGCCAATAGATTCGAAGCATGAAAAAGGTTCCTTAGAAGAATCCATACCATCCTCTGGTAAAAAGCGGGTTCTTTTTATCTGTACCGGTAACTCAGTCCGCAGCCAGATGGCAGAAGCGTTGTTAAAATCTCTCGGCGCCGAGCATTTTGAGGCTTACAGTGCAGGCATAACACCCGCCGGCGTTCACCGGCTCACCAAACAGGTAATGGGCGAAATCGGCATCTCCATGGAGGGTCATCAAAGTCAGCACGTCAATGAATACGCCGATATGGATTTTGACTATGTCATACCGCTCTGTGAGGTGGCTGCGCTGAGCTGCCCGGACTTTCCCGGTTCCCCCCACAGAATTAACTGGTATATTGACGATCCCATCCGCGTCTTCGGGGATGACGAGCGCAAATTAATGGCTTTCCGAATTACCCGTAATATTTTAAAAAATAAAATTCATACATTCATTCAGGAAAATAGCTGAAAACCTGTCTATCCAGACAGGGATAATTTTTTTCTATTTCACAGCGCTCAATTTCCACAAACGCCGGAATAGTTCTTCAAGCGCCTGACCCAGATTCTCATCACGGGCGGTGGTTATATCCGGTTCGTTTTTTAGTACGACATAGGGAATTTTATAGTTTCTAACCGGAATAAATTGGGGGTCGTCACCCTTAAACTCTTCCCAGTCTACTTCGCCATACAAGCGGGTCAGTTTCTCGTCGGGTAAACCGTGTTCCAGAATGCTATCCGGACGATCGGGATTAAAACGCTGCCGGTTTTTGCGAAGCGATTCTTCAAAAGACACATCTATATAAAAAATCGCCGCTTTCTCCAAGATTGCATCAGAGAGATGCTCAAAGGCATCGCGATAACCGCCATGTTCACTGCCGCGGCTGAATTCAATGATCGCCGTTTTTATATCATGATAATTCTCATCCCGTAGCCGTTTTGAGTACTCCATGCTGATCCGTTCAATCAGTAGATCCCAAAGGTATTGAAATTTAAAATAACCCTCTGAATCGGTATGCAGCCGCGGTTTTTTCAGTGTCTTCTCCAGGATTGCATCTTCTTCAAACCAGGTCCAGAGCATGGGAAAATCATCAAACTCTTCAAAGTCTCCAATATGAAAGCGCCTGATGCGCTCTTCAACCGGCGTCTTTTTCAGGTAGTCAATGACTTCGGACTTGCCCGATGCCGGACGCCCCATAATAATAATTATTTCGAATCTCTCTTTCATAGGAAAAATCTTTACAATTTTTTTTGAATTGCCAATTCAGCCGCGCGTTTCTTTTCGGCGCGGGCGATGAAACTCACCGCCACCAGAATGAAAAAGAGGCTGACCCAATCAATCGGCTGGGGCCACTTTCCCCTAAAAAACAGGGCAAATAGTAGCGTGGAGGTTGTTCCTGCGACCAGCGAGGTCAACCTGTTTACCAGTCCTGCAAAGGTGGCTGTGCGCCCTTTGAACATGAACAGAAAGACGCTGAAAAATGCTACTACTCCGAAGGCGGTACCCCAAAATGCCGCCCACCCCCACCCGGGAACGGGATGGAAAACAGCATTGGCGAAGGGAGTAATCCGTTCACCGCTCCAACCAGCACGACGCACGATCAGCAGCAAAATCGCCGTCGCTAGAAAAAGCGTGGTCGTGGACGAAATCTGTTCAATCCCGAAAAAGGCTTTGTTATTATCCACCTTCACATCTGTCGGACGGGTGTTTTTATAATAATTCATAATATAAATCCGAACAGCGTATGCCGTAATATAACTTGAAAAAATAACTACGACTGCCGTATTGGCAAAGGGATTCTCACCATCACCACTCCCGGTCAGGACCTTGACGCTGACCGCGATCAACGCAAAAACAACACCTAAATTTTCTTCAAGATAAACCCTCTTTTTCAAAATTCCCTGCTTTATCTGAATCGCATCCACTACGCGCCCGATAATAATCACCGAGCCGCGCATAATCACCATGGCGACCATCACCGATACGCCCTTAAAACTATACAGGAGTGTGGTGGTCGGGATCACAACTGCCGTTAAAACGCCGGACGGGATAATATAAAGGAGCTCCGAAGGAAAAGTAAAAGAACCCCAGTTAATCAGCCGGACCGACCGGAGTTTGTACCAGCGCAGCGCCAGGACAATGCTGGTGGCGAAAAGGGTTGAGCTGGCGGTACTGTAGACAAGATACTCCATGTCGTTCATTCCCGACGAGAGAAAATACTTTACACTTATCCCGGTGATCACATAAAATACAAAATATCCCAGGCTGAGTTGAATTAGTCGCCCGGTACTACCGTCTTCCGTTTTCCACATGAAACACCTCCCTACAAAAGACCACCAAAAAATCCTAAGACCACAAATTTTCCGCAGAAAATAGACTTGAAAAAAGCAGCAAAACAAGTTAACGATCGTATAAAAAAAACCAAACTTTATTTTTATAATCATCTTTTTTCAATAATTTTATCCATGAAAAAAATTACTGTTTGTATCAATCACGGTTCCCAACTTCAGGTTAAATCCGGCATGACTATCCGGCAGCTGCTCAATAAATACGGCGGCGAGCACAAGCCCCTTGAGTACATTGCCATCAAAAACAACCTTTTTGCATCTTTAAACGAAATGATTACCGAAAATTCCTCCATTGGCACTTTTACATATTTCTTTGAGTCTTCCCGCCGTGCCTATGAAAATGCAGCCGTTATGATGCTCCAATACATTGTCGAGCAAAATTTCCCGGATAAAAAACTATTCATCCTGCACAGTATGGCAGACGGTATATACTGTGAAATCAATCGGGGTGACACGATCACCGCCAACAAGATTAAAATCCTGAAGAACGCTTTTTCAGAACTGGTTGACGCTGACATTCCCATCGTTCCCCGGCTCTGCACCCGCGAAGAGGCAACGACCTACTTTCTGCAAAACAAACGACCCGACACCGCCGAATTGCTGAAATACTGTTCCTTAAATTACATTATGCTCTTTGCGCTTAATGACCGCTGCTATTGGCTACCCAGCCCACCGGCTCCCTCGACCGGGCTGATTCAGACCTACGGTATACTGAAATACAAAAGGGGTTTCGTCTTCAGAAATCCCGTGGAAAATATGCCGCAGAAATTGCAGCCCTTTTATAATCAGGAACGCCTTTACGAAATCTTCAATGAAGCCGAACGATGGGGTCAGATCCTGGAACTTTCTAAAATCTCCCAACTCAATAATCTTATCGCGAAGAACGATATTTCCGATATAATCAAAATTTCGGAAGCGCTTCATGAAAAGAAAATCGCCGCCATTGCCGACAAAATTGATCGCTCTCGTCAGGACAAACGCTTGATTTTTGTCGCCGGGCCCTCATCTTCGGGAAAGACAACTTTTATGAAACGCCTTTATATTCAGCTACGCGTTCTTGGTCATCGGGTCATCAGTATTTCCCTCGATAACTATTTTAAAGATCGGGATGAATTAGCCCGGGAACAGGGCGATAATTTGAATTATGAGGTGCTGGACGCTCTCGATTTAAAACTGCTGAATGATCATCTCACCCGGCTGATTGATGGAAAGTCTATTGTACCGCCGGTATATGATTTTATATCCGGGAAAAAAGCTCCGGGCAAGACAGAAATTTCTTCAGATCCAAATACCCTTTTTATCATCGAGGGAATCCACGGTATAAATCCGGGACTGGCGGAGAGTATTGATGAACAGTATAAATTCAAAATCTATCTAAGCGCCCTGACCCATCTCAATTTCGATGATACCAACCGGATACCGACTCACGACACCCGCCTGATCCGCCGGATTGTGCGAGACGCCAAATACCGCGGTTACTCTGCAGCGGATACCATCAAAATGTGGAAAAAGGTCGTTGAGGGAGAAAAGCAATATATTTTCCGGTTCCAGGGTGAAGCCGACATCATGTTCAATTCCTCGCTTGCTTACGAAATCTGCGCCCTGAAGCAGCCGGCGGAAATCGCCCTGAAGCAGGTTGATTCAGATGATCTAAGCCACCCCGAATCGGAGCGATTATTAAATATCCTCGCCTATTTTTTACCTGTTGATATTAAGGAGATTCCCCCGACGTCAATCCTCAGGGAATTCATCGGAGAAAGCTCTTTTCGTTACCACTAAAACTTTTCCGGTGGATTTTGACCGGAACCCACCTCTAATTAAAAAGGAATTTCTTCATCCGCGGCAGAACTGTCGTCCTTTTCTTTGGGTGCGTCGTTATCTGACTTCCCCCTGCCGACCATCCCGCCTAAAATAGTGATTTGATCAACCTGAATTTCCGTTTTACTTCTTTTCTGACCCTCTTTATCATCCCATGTACGGGTTTGCAAGCGCCCTTCGGCGTATACCAGCTGCCCTTTTTTCAGCCACTCCTTCGCAAATTCTGCCTGAGCCCGCCACATCACCAGGTTGTGCCATTCCGTTTTCTCATTGCGCTCACCGTTTTTGTCTTTGTAAAATTCGGTGGTTGCCAGAGAAACGTCTGCAACTGCGTCGCCGCTGGGCGTGTAACGCACTTCCGGATCACGTCCTAAATGTCCAACCAGAATCACCTTGTTGATACTTCCCTTTGGTAAAGCCATAATCACCTCCTCTTTTTGAATAATTACCTCCTGCCGCTTTTTTACCGACAGATACTTACAAAATTGTTATCTGAATTATATTGATATTTATTAATTATGTCAACAAATTTTTATTTCGCGTTCTTAAGTTTTTCTTTAATTTGACCAATAAACTGAGCAAAATGATCATCCTTTTCACTCCGGTCTTCGACGCTCTTACAGGCGTGAACGACAGTCGAGTGGTCCCGACCGCCGAAATAAATCCCGATCGTTTTCAGAGATAGGTTGGTATACTCACGCGCCAGATACATCGCCACCATCCGCGCCTCTGCAACCTCCTTGGTTCTTGATTTTCCCACAAGCAAGTCCAGATTAACCAAATAAACGTCACCTACTGTTTTCTGGATGTCTTCAATTGACAAAATACTCTTCTTTTCAATCGTTCCGGTCTCCCGAAGGACTTTCCTGGCAAGAAGTATATCTATATCCACTTTCATCAGCGATGAGTAGGCTAACAATCGAATCAGCAGCCCCTCCAACTCCCGGATATTTGATTTGACATTCTGAGCAATGTATTCAATCACCTCATAGGGTAAATCCAGGTTGTCTTTTTGAGCCTTTTTATTCAGTATGGCGATTCGCGTCTCCAGGTCCGGGGGTTGAATATCAACAGTCAAGCTGGATTGAAATCTCGAAAGAAGCCTTTCCTGCAACCCCCTGAGCTCCAGCGGTGGTCGGTCTGTGGTAAGCACAATCTGTTTGTGATGTTGAAACAGATCATTAAAAATATGAAAAAACTGCTCCTGGGTCTGCTCTTTGTTCTGAAAAAATTGAATGTCGTCCAATAAAAGCATATCAACACCACGGTAATAGCGCACAAAATCGGTGGTTTTGTTTTTCTGCACCGCGGCAATGAAATCCAGAGTAAATGTATCACTCGAAACATAGACCACCTTTTTAGCACACCCGTTAATAAGCGCATGGTTTCCGATTGCCTGCAGAAGGTGTGTCTTTCCGAGACCGGTCCCACCATATATGACAAGCGGATTAAAGGATGTTTTACCGGGCGAATTGGAGACCGCTATTGATGCCGCTTTGGCAAATTGATTGCTTTTCCCCTCAACAAAATTATCAAATACATAGTTTTCATTTATGCGCGTCCCTCGTTCCAGCATTCCGGACTGGGCTGCTCGGATCTCCGGTCTGCTCTCTATCGTTTTCTGAAAAACCCCATCTTTTTCTGGATTTTTTTCAGCCTCCGTTTCAGAGAGAAGAACCGTATATTTGGCATTCATCCCGTTTCCGGAAATTTCTTTCAGTGTTCCCTGAATTATGTCTCGATAGTGACTGTCAAGCCAGTCGTAAAAAAACTTATTGGGAACCTGTAGAAAGATGGTGTTTTCCGAAATTGAAATTGCCCGAATTGGCTGGAACCAGGTACTAAATGTCTGTGGCGGTACTCGTCCCCTGATCAAATCGAGACATCGCCCCCAAATATATTGACAGTCACTGTTAGAATACATACATCCTGCGCTTGTCTGTTCCAGTTATTAACACTATGAAAAAACCTTCAAAACTGTTACGGTTTTTCGAATTGTTCCCGGCGCCCCGTCGGGAGCCGTTTATAAAATGTGGGCGGCACGGTTACACAAACCAACAAAACCCCCTCGAATCAAATGGTTGTCAACAATCTATCAACATGCCTGTGGGCGACCTAAATATAAAGTAAATATTCGCCGAACAAAGTCAAGTAAAAGGTGTGAATGATACCAGATTTTAATTCGGTGCCGAAAGAAAAATTGAAATAATACGAAAATTTTTTAAATTACATGGCTTTACGAAAATTAACCTGAGTTTACGGAAGGATATATGAAAAGAACATTTCAACCAAGCAACCGCAAACGAAAAAACAAACATGGTTTCAGAGAAAGAATGAGCAGCAATGGTGGAAAAAAGATACTTGCCCGGCGGCGCGCCCGGGGCCGCAAAACATTATCCGCCTAATATCAGGAAAACCGAACGAATAGCGAAACACAAAGACCTTTCATCCCTTTTCAACAACAACCAGCTGCTTAAAAAAATATGCGGTCCAATCATTGTGAACATTATACCAAGTGACAATTGGGGGTTAGCAATTCTAATACGAAAAAAAATCGAGCCTGCCGTGGTACGAAATCGTATCAAACGCAAAATCCGCGAAGTCTACCGCCGGACCAAGCCCCGCCTTCAAGCCCCCTTAAAGGTAATCTTTACCGTTCACGATTGTCCTAGTGAAAAAGATTATATTTGCGTTTCTGAAGCGCTGTTATCAACATGAATGTTAAAACCCGTATCCTAAACAGCGTTCCTATATTTCTAATCGGTCTGTACCGAATCACTCTTTCGCCATTCCTGCCCAACAGCTGCCGGTTTTATCCAAGCTGCTCTACTTACTGTTTGGAAGCTTTTAAAAATTACGGTTTTTTTAGAGCCACACTGTTATCAATTTCACGAATTGGAAGGTGCCACCCCTTTCACCCGGGCGGTTACGACCCCCTGCCCACAAACAAGGAAACAAGAAATGGATAAAAAATCCTTACTGGCTTTTGCGATAATTTTCATCATTATCCTGATTATGCCCAGCTATTTCAAGCTGATCAACGGTCCGTCCGATGCGCCTCAAAACCATCAGACACCATCCGAAGTCAGCCCGCCGGTTATTCAAAAGCATGCCCCGTCAGAAACCGGATCAGGCACCAGAACGGAGCCGGTCGCCCCATTGAATCAGGCAAAAGAGCAGCGAGTGATTAATGTTGACACAGAACTGTACACCGCTCAAATCAGCTCCATCGGCGGCGGCACTTTAAAAAATATTCGCCTGAAGAATTATTCCATGTTTGTTGATTCCGACACGGCGCTTGTACAGCTGATCAACGACCCATCCAGTTTTCCACTATTGCTTAAATATATCTCTATTAATGGTGATTCAGCGACTCTCGATCAGAACTTCAACGTCGAAAATATTTCCGGTTACTCTGCAGACCAAAACAACCTTACTCTCGAAAACGACAATCAGGTGACTATCACCTATGCCCTTAAAAATGAAAAAAATGACAAAGTCGTCGAAAAATCACTCACATTTTACGGAAACAGTTATACCATTGATGTTCAAACCGACCTGCGCAAAATCCAAAACGAAATGGCTACCAAACATTACGATCTGGTCTGGGATGGCGGATTAAAATATACCGAACCCAACCGGGCTGACGAAGTGCGCTATTCCAAAGCCTACGCCTACAGCGGCGGCGAGACAGATGTCCTGGATGTGAAAAACAACAGACGTGATGAGTCACGCTTTACCGGCAAGACCGACTGGACCGCCATCCGGACCAAATATTTCGCAGCAGCTTTTATCACCAGTGGAAACTGTCTGGGCTACCGGCTGTTGGGTACCGGTGTTCCTCTGGATAGCAAGAATTTTTTTAAAGAGTTCTCTATGCAGGTTTCCCTGCCGGTTGATCGGGTCGTGAACACAACGCTTTTTGTCGGACCGCTGGAGTATACCACAATCAAGGCTCTTGACGTTGATCTGGAAAATATTATGAGCCTCGGCAAACTGCTCAAACCGATCAGCAAGGGGGTTCTTTGGATCTTTCTGCGTTTAAGGACAATCTTACCCAACTACGGCTGGGTTCTGATAGTGTTCGCCTTTCTTATTAAAATAGTCCTGTACCCGCTAACCAATAAATCCATGCAATCCATGAAGGAGATGCAAAATCTTCAGCCCAAGATCGAGGAACTGCGTAAGAAATACCAAAAAGACCCCCAAAAACTGAACACCGAGACGATGAAGCTGTATAAGGAACACGGTGTCAATCCTATGGGTGGATGTCTGCCGTTGTTGCTCCAGATGCCGATTCTCATCGCCCTTTTTACGGTCTTCCGGTCAACCATTGAACTGCGCCACGCGCCATTCATCTGGTGGATCACGGACCTCTCCGCTCCGGATACTATCTATACACTTCCTTTTTCGATCCCAATTTACGGTCAACATGTCAACGTTTTGCCCATCATTATGGCGCTCTCAACACTTATCCAACAAAAACTCAGCGGTACCACCAGCTCAAATCCCCAGCAAAAGATGATGACCTACATGATGCCAGTCATGTTCTTCTTTATGTTTAATCAGTTCCCCTCGGGTTTAAATCTTTATTACACTCTTTTCAATCTTTTAACCATTGCTCAGCAGAAGCTGATTCCAGCCAAGCCCAAACGGAAAAGCAAGCGCCCGTCTACAATTGATACCCTGCGCCAGATTCAATCCAAGACAAAATTCAAATAGCAATCATTGTATGGCTTGGAGACCCCCCTCTACAATCGTTGCTCTTTCAACACCCAGAGGATACGGCGGTTTGGCGGTAATCCGTCTCTCTGGACCAGATGCACGTTCCATCACCAAGAAAATTTTTCGCTCCCGACAGCCCCTGTCTCACCGCAAGGCGGTTATTGGAGAGCTTATAGACCGGAACGGCTTTATTGATACCGCCATCTCGACCTTTTTCGCAGCACCCGATTCCTATACCGGAGAAGACCTTGTCGAAATCAGTCTGCACGGAAATCCCTATTTATGCGACCTGGTAATTGATGCCTGTAACGAATTCGGCGCCCACCTGGCAGGTCCCGGAGAATTCACCCAGAGAGCTTTTCTAAACGGAAAAATGGATTTGAGTCAAGCCGAGGGGGTCGCGGATTTAATCTATTCGTCTTCACGGGCGGCACAAAAAATATCTGCCAATCTGCTGAAGGGCTCCTTTGGAAGAGAGATAAAGCGGCTGAAATCTCAACTGGTTGAGGCTTTATCCATTATAGAGCTGGAGATGGATTTCATGGATGAAGAAATAGATCACACTCCTCTCGAGAAGTTACAAAATAAGATCGCGGCAATCATAAAAAAAACAGATGGGCTTATTAAGAGCTACGAGGTCGGAAAAATTCTTCGGGAAGGAATCTTCTGTCCGATCATTGGTCCGCCCAACAGCGGAAAATCGAGCCTGTTCAATGCTTTTCTCCAGGAAGAGCGGGTTATTGTCTCGCCCCGACCAGGTACCACGCGGGACTATATTGAGGAGGTCGTGAGAATCGGAAACTATCAGATTCGGTTTATGGATACTGCCGGATTGCGAAAATCCACCGATGAGATTGAAAGCCGTGGCATCCAAAAAACGCGAGTCCTGATGCTCTCTGCCAATACAATACTATATGTGATTGATTCATCCAAACCATTAAAAGGGCTTCCCGACCTGCCCTCTCATTTACTAAAGAAGACCCTTTTTATACTGAACAAGTCCGACCTCACCGATTCGAAGAATCTTCGCCGGCTGAATGAAATTTTTGGGAAATATCCCCATCTTTCCTGCTCCGCTTTGAAAAATGAAGGGGTTCACCGAATTGCCAAAACCATTATTGAACAGCTGGAAGCGAAAATCCATAACTTTGGTGACACGCACATCATTTCAAGACAACGTCACAAAAACGCCCTTATCAGTACAAAAAAATTCTTAAAACTTGCCTGGCGAAATTTGCACAATAAATCCGCGCCGGAAATTATCGCCATTGACCTTCGGGAAGCGCTGGGCGGACTCGATATAATTCTTGGAAAAACAGAAAACGAAGATATTTTGAACCATATCTTCAGCCATTTCTGCATTGGAAAGTAGTTGTTTCACGTGAAACTGGATTTCGAAAATATAGTCATCGGCGGCGGTCATGCCGGGGTAGAGGCAGCGCTTGCCTCCGCCAGAATGGGAATTAGTACCCTGCTGATTACCATGGAAAAATCCGCCATCGCCCGAATGTCCTGCAACCCTGCCATCGGCGGCTTGGCAAAGGGGCACCTTGTCGCTGAAATTGACGCTCTCGGTGGTGAAATGGCAAAAGTTACCGATAAGACCGGAATTCAATTTCGGATGCTCAACCGCTCAAAGGGACGCGCCGTTTGGTCGCCCCGCGCCCAGGCGGATAAGCTGCAATACTCTCTTGAAATGATAAGCTTGGTCGTTGCCCAGAAAAATCTGGAAATTCTCGAGGACACCGCGATTGGAATAATCACCGAACACAACCAGATTGTCGCCGTTCAAACCAAAAAATGCGGGTTTATTACCTGTAAAACAGCTATCATCACCGCGGGAACCTTTTTAAACGGTTTGATCCATATCGGTGTCAAACAAAAAAGGGGCGGGCGACTCGGCGAAAAAAGCGCTCTCGGAATAACCGAATCTTTAAATGCGGTCGGGATAAAGTCGGGACGGCTAAAAACCGGCACCCCACCTCGAATCCATAGAGACAGCATAAATTTTGATCAATTGACACCTCAATATGGTGATAAAAATCCAAAACCCTTTTCATTTCAGACTAAAAATTTCAATCCGATAAATATTCCCTGCTATATTACCTATACAAATCCGGGCACACATGCCATCCTATTTTCCGGTTTAGACCGCTCGCCCCTCTACACCGGTCGGATAAAGGGGGTCGGTCCGCGCTATTGTCCCAGCATTGAAGACAAGATCGTGCGTTTTCGGGAAAGAACATCACATCAAATCTTTCTTGAGCCGGAATGGGAAGATTCTTACCAGTATTATGTCAACGGGTTTTCAACTAGTCTGCCGGTGGATATTCAGGAAAAGGGGCTACATTCGATCCGGGGACTTGAAAACGCCGAGATTATCAAGCCCGGCTATGCCATTGAATACGATTTCTTTCCGTCTTACCAATTGAAGCGCACGCTCGAAACAAAAGTAATCGGCGGTCTCTACCTGGCGGGACAGGTCAATGGTACCTCTGGCTATGAAGAAGCCGCGGCGCTTGGTTTGGTTGCCGGGATTAATGCGGCTCTTAAAAATCGTGACGAACAGCCCTTTTTCTTAACCCGCTCAGAGGCATACATCGGAGTACTGATTGACGACCTCATCACTAAAAGCCCCACCGAACCCTACCGGATGTTCACCTCCAGCGCCGAATACCGGCTGTTGCTTCGCTTCGATAACGCTGACCAACGGCTATCTCATTATGGTCACCGCTTCGGATTAATTCAGCACAACCAGTTTTTATTGTCTCAGTGCAGGAAGCATTTGATAGAAAAATCAATCCGTTATCTGCACCAGACATCGCTCAGTCCGTCTGTTATTAATCCCAGGCTTGCTGACAAGCTTGAAAATCCGGTTAAATCCGGGATATCCCTGTTCAAACTGCTTTGCAGACCCAACATTCATCTCGCCGATTTATACCCTCTGCTTCCCGAGTCTTTTTTAAGGACTTTCAGCAAACTTGACGGTTTGGCTGAACAGGTTGAGCTGGATGTGAAATATCACGGCTACATTCAACGTCAAATAAATCTGATAAAAACCCAATCCCGCCAGGAGCAAATTCGCCTCCCCGACAATATTGAGTACCTGAAAATCAACTCCATCACCAAAGAGGCTCGTGAAAAATTAAATCTAATGCGTCCGGAAACCATTGCTCAGGCGGGGCGTATCCCGGGGGTCTCGCCAGCCGACATCACCGCGCTGCTGATTCTCCTAAAAAAACAGGGGGTTTCACGTGAAACAGAATAAGGACCTTGAAAAACTGTTCTCAGTTTTTGAGTCTGGCGCCCCTCTTCCTGAGATAATTCATAAGATTAATAAAAATAATTTTACCCTAAGTGTTTCCGGTTTAGATACATCTTCTCTGCTTAGCCTCTTTTGCGCCACCCTGATTCGAAACAGCGGCTGGTGCCCATTGATCATTTTCAGCAACAATCAGAAATCTGAACTTTTTCTATATGACATTGAGTCCTTTTTACCGTCCAAATCAATTGTTTATTTACCGAATCCTGCTGACACCGAAGGGGATTACCAAAAATTTCTACTGAACGACGCTTTCCATAAAATCATTGCTCAACAGGCTAAAATTATCATCGCATCAATTGAATCCTTTGATTTGAAGTTCCCCGATGCCGGTGCTTTTCAAAAATCCCGGCTTTTAATAAAACCGGAGCTTGCTATATCCAAACAGAGTATGGTCGAACAATTAATCTCTTTTAATTATAAACCCGAGTTTGCCGTCGAATTTCCAGGTGACTTTGCTTCCCGGGGCGAAATCATTGACATCTACCCTTATGGTTCAGCGCATCCATACCGGATTGAGTTTTTTGCAGATACCGTCGAATCAATCCGCATTTTTGACAAGGAGTCGCTCCAAACGCTCAAATACACAGATGAAATTATTCTGCTTCCGATTATTACCGATCTTTTTGAAAAAACCACCAGTATTTCCAGTTATCTTCCCCGAAACAGCCTTGTCCTCTTTTCAGAATATGATACCAACCGCGACTCTTTTCAGCAGCTTAAGAAGCAAGAGGAAATTTTACTGTCTTTCTCAACCATCTATTCCAATGATCTTGAAACCTCCGATTTTAAAATTATATCAACGCCGATTAATAAAAATATCCGTGGTCTGAGCGCATATAAAAAACATCTTAATTATTTATATAACAATTATTTGCCATGTGATGTTTTCTTCTTCTGCTCCGATTCCGGTCAAAAACAGCGGTTAACTGCACTTTTAAACAATCAAAGTGTTAAAATCCTTAATCTTTCTCTTTCAAGGGGATTTGAAATTCCCGCCGCCGGTCTTTTCGTATATACCGACACAGAAGTGTTTTCGCGTCGGCAAAAAACCCGGTCTTTTTCTTTCCTGCCGCCGGATGTTATGCATAAAAAATTCGATCCGGCTGAAATAGGGTATGATGATTTTATCGTACACCACGATTACGGGATTGGAAAATACAAAGGTCTGACTATGGTCAACGCCTTTGGCGCAGAACGCGAATGCCTGGTGCTTTCCTATGCCAGCAATGATAAAGTTTATGTCCCCCTCGAAAAAATGGCGTTGGTGCACAAATATCGCTCCGCCGATAATCTGCCTCCGAAACTCACACGTTTGGGTTCGCCCGAATGGGACCGTATCAAATTAACAACCCGGCGCTCAATTGAGACGCTTTCCCGCGAAATCATCGAGCTCTATTCAAAACGACTGAGTGCTACCGGATTTCAATTTTCGGAGGACAACGAATTTCAGCTGATGCTGGAAACAGAGTTCCCTTATGAAGAAACCCGCGATCAGATCAGCGCAATTTCTGAGATTAAAAAAGATATGGAAGCCTCTGTGCCAATGGATCGGCTGTTGTGCGGCGATGTGGGATTTGGAAAAACCGAGGTCGCTATCCGGGCTGCCTTTAAGGCTGTCAACGACTCCAAACAGGTTGCCATATTGACACCGACGACAATTTTAGCAGATCAGCACTATTTTACTTTCAAAAAGCGTCTTGAAAATTACCCAGTCTCGGTCGAGCGGCTCTCTAGATTTATGAAAAAATCAGACCAGAAAAAGATTATTAAAAAACTAATCGCCGGTAAAATTGATATAATCATCGGAACCCATCGAATTTTATCAAAAGATGTCTGCTTTGCTGACCTGGGTCTGCTTATTATTGACGAAGAACACCGCTTCGGCGTAAAGGACAAAGACAAAATCAAAAAGTACCGGACAAACATTGATGTCCTCTCGCTGTCGGCAACGCCAATACCGCGCTCCCTCCATTTCTCCCTGATTGGCGCTCGTGATTTCTCGTTGATCACCACACCACCCAAGGAGCGTCTGCCCATTTTTACCGAAATAATATCCTTTGATAAGAATATTATCAGAGCCGCCGTGAACCGGGAAATATCCCGAAATGGTCAGATCTTTTTTGTTCATAATGAAATCAAGACAATCGCAGCTCTCTCGGATACACTCCGCCAGATGTTTCCTGAATTGAAGATCCAATATATCCACGGTCAGATGTCAGAGGAGATCATCGAGCCAATTATGGCTGACTTTATCAACAAAAAGATTGATATCCTGGTAACAACCGCGATTATCGAGTCAGGGATTGATATTCCGAATGCCAACACAATTTTCATAAATAAAGCTGAAAATCTTGGTCTGTCCCAGCTCTACCAGCTGCGCGGTCGTGTCGGGCGACTCGATCGCCAGGCATACGCCTATTTGATTACCTCACATCCCTCTCGGTTAAACCCAAATGCTGTTAAGCGCCTGCAATCCATTAAACGGCATACGGCTCTCGGATCCGGATACATGATATCTCTTGAGGATTTGGAGATCCGCGGATCGGGAAATATTTTCGGAGTAGAGCAAAGCGGTAATATTCACTCCATCGGTTACGAACTGTATCTCAAGATACTCCAGGATTCTCTTTCCGATTTGAAAGGGGAAATTTCCGGAACAGAAACGCTCCCTGTACCTGAGTCAGGTCACGATCCCACTATCATTTTCCCTCTACCTGCCTACATTCCAAAAGAATACATTGCTTCGGAGTCGCTCCGCCTGTCGTATTATAAACAGCTGGCTTCTTTCAAAACCCATGAAGAAATCGAGTCTCTTAAAAATATTATCACCGATATTTTTGGCCGCCCGCCGGCAGAAATGGAGAATCTATATGATTTGATTACACTCAAATTGTATTGTGTTCAGTTGGGAATCAATAAACTGAAGTACGATCATGATTTGTGCCGCCTCCATTTCGATGAAAACAATCCTTTCAGCGCCCCCTCTGAATTGGTCGCGACGCTGAAGCGAGTTGCATCAGAACTGAAATTTTCCTACAAATTTATCCCCAGTGGGCAGCTCGTTTTTGCTATTTATTTGAATAAATTGCCCCGGGCTTCATCCCTAAAACAGTTCTTGTATCATCTCTGGGGCAATCTTAATTTACACCAGTGAGTATCCGGAATATTTTGAATAAAAAAGCCTTCATACTGATAATATCTTTTTTATTAGCGAACTCTTGCGAAACAGGAGATTCGGATCGCCTGCTAAATGTCGAGAATTATTGGTTCACCACTGCGGATTTCTACTTTCTCCACCCGGTTCATACCTTCAAGCATCTGCCGGAAAATTACAAAAGAGAACGGATTGAATCCTTCATTGACCGTCAGTTAATCGTATATAAAGGTATTGACGAAGGTTACCTGAAACTTCCCGGTTTCAAGGAGGAATATCGGAGATTTCAAAAGAGAGCACTTATCAATTTTTATTTTGACCGTACGGTCCTGGATTCGGTGGTCACCAAACACCGGCTTTTGAATCGCTACGAATCCCTTGATTACGATAAAAGAGATTTATATACTTTTGATGAGTATGCGGCGGTCTTGAAGGAGCGCCTGATCAAGGAGTTTTCCAATGAAATTCAGGAGCGCTATCTTAAAACTGTTCAGAATATTAAAAAAGCATCGGGTTTTAAGAGTTATCCACAGAACATCGAAGGGCTGGCAAAGATATATCTTGATACCTACGTTTCACTCAGAAACGATTCTGTTTTCTACGCGCCTTTTGACATCTTAAAACGTCTCCATTTTGAAAAGCCGGTCTACCAAATCAATGGCAAAGATATTACTCTGAAAAAATTCATCACTAAAATAGAAAACTTTCCACTGGCGCTTCCCAATCAGTTTTCAAATCCTGAGGTGCTGAATGAAATTATCGAAATGGTGGCAATCAACACCTATATTTTAAAACTGGCAGAGCGACTGAATTTTGACCGGGATCCTCTTTACAAACAGCGACTGCGTAATCAGAAGTTTTCGATTCTTTACAATCTCGTCATCCGCGACGCTGTTTCTCGTAAAATTAGCGTCTCCGATGATAACATATACCAGTACTATCTGGATAATGTTGACTCTCTTTACCGAACAAAAGAAGAATTCGAAGTGCAGGAAATATTTGTAAAAGACCAAAAGCTGGCAGAAGATATATTAAAAAAGATTAATCGCGGCGAGGATTTCCAGCAACTGGCGGATACCTTCACCGAGAGGTACCAAACCAAACCACGCAAGGGCTATCTTGGGTTCCTCCGCGCCGATATGTACGGCAACATCGGTCGCACTGCCGCAAACATTCCTCCGGGGCAACATTGTTTCGAACCAATTCCGTCCGGGAAAGGTTTTTCCATTATAAAAGTTTTATCCGTAAAAGAATCCCAGCCCATCTCTTTTGACGATAACCGCGGTAAAATTCTCGAAGACTATAAAGATGTTTCCTTTAAACAGAAAAGAGCGGAACTAATCCAAGCCCTGAGAGATAAATACAATTACTATGTGGACTATTCAAAACTGATCAACTAAAAGGTCTCCATTGTTATGAAGAAAAATCTGTTTATCGTCGGTATTTTCATTTTCTCTTTTTGTGGAAAACCGGGCGAACCGGTTGATTATCTGGCACGTGTCAACAATGAATATTTGACACCCGATTATATTAAAACCGTCTATTCCGAAATAACCGCAGATTATACCAACAACAGCGACTATATGAAATCAATTGTATCCAACTGGGTAAAAAATGAGATACTATATCAGCAGGCGATGAAATACCGCTTTGATAAGGATAAATCCATACAGTATAAGGTCGAAAATTATCAGAAACAGCTCATTATTGACGCTTATATTCGCCTGTTATTACAGACAAATATTCACGTTAGCGAGGATGAAATTCGCAATTTTTATATACAGAACCGCAGCAGCTATTTGAGAGATGTGGATGAGGCTAAAGTTTCTCATCTGATAATTGATGATTTTGACGAAGCCAATCGAATAAAAAACATCCTCAGGTCACGCAACCGCAAAGATATTGACCAGCTTTTCAGCAACTACAGGTTCGAAACAAAAGTTGTGCGGCGCGGTGAATCTATTAAGGAATTAGATAAAAATATCTTCGAGTCTCCACCCCGCAATATTCTTGGTCCGATTCCCTCCGATTACGGCTACCATATTATTGAGGTTATCTCAAGGTATAAAGCCAGAACTATCCGTTCAATTGATGACGTCAGAAACGAAATTCTGGATAAAATTACCCAAGCAAAAATTCAGGATTATTACAACGCCAACCTGGACAGCCTCCTTTCTATTACCGACTACGAAATAAAACATGAAAATATCAATACCCGGACTTTTTTCCCATGAGAAAAATTTTTACTATACTGATACTTACCTGTATTCCTCTTATTTATGCCCAGGAAATAATTGATGGCATCGCTGCTATTGTGGGAGAAAATATTATCCTTAAAAGCGAGGTTGATCAGTTTGTTCAATTTAATGCCTCGCAACTGCGGATTGATCCAAGACGTGACCCTGAAGCATATCAACAGTTGGTGAATCAATCTCTGCAGTCACTGATTGATGAAAAGATTCTCCTGGAACAGGCGAAAATAGAAACGATTGAGGTCAAAGACCGGGAAGTGGAAGCAATGCTGGAACAACAGATTGAAAATATCATTTTCCAGGCTGGTTCCAAAGAAAATGCCGAGGAAATTCTCGGAAGCCCGATAAACAAGATTCGACGGGATTACAGACCGCTGATTAAAAACCGTTTAATCGTTGAAAAACTGCGAAACGAAATGTTCAGTAAGGTCAACATCACCCGACGGGAAGTGGAAAATTTTTACAACACTTTTAAGGACAGTCTCCCGGAAATACCACCATCCTATGACTTTAGTCAGATTTTATTTAAAATCAAGCCTGGTTCAAAAGAGGAGAACAGGGCAAAATCTCTGGCTGATTCTCTGTACAATTTATTAAAAAACAAAAACGCGGGTTTTTCTGAATTGGCTAAAAAATATTCCCAGGACCCTGCCAGTGCATATGACGGTGGTGACCTGGGTTATATCTCGCGAGGCGGGTTCATCAAGGAATTTGAGGAGGTCGCTTTTTCTCTCAATATAAATGACATTAGCGAGGTAGTTAAAACCGAATTCGGCTATCACATTATCAAACTTATTGACCGGAAAGGTGAAAATATCCGCGTCAGTCATATCTTAATCAAACCAGAAATATCAGACGAAAATATTGATAGTCTGATTAACAAAATCACCTATGTGAGAAATATGTTGATAACCGAAGAGATGACCTTTGATTCTGCCGCAATCCTGTATAGCGATGATCCGGATGTAAAAATAAATAAAGGGCGTATACCGCGCATTTTAAAAAGTCAAATTCAACAACGTGAGTTTCTCTCAGTCCTCGATACTTTACAAATCGGAAAAATCAGTCAAATATTTTCTACAGATATGGGATATCATATTTTAAAATTAAATAATGTTTTCACAGATACATGGTCGGTAATCGAAAAATGGGCATTAGAATATAAAAAATCAACACTTTATGATGAATGGATAGAAGAATTAAGATCAAAGTTTAATATAGAATTAAGAATTGGTGAGTAAACAGTGTACTTGATGTTTATGATTTATATTAATTATATATTAAGAAAAAATATTATCAATAAACCTTCATTATCAACAAATTATCAACAAAAAAATTTTATAATTTTACTTTTCCTATTAAGCATAAAAATTGGTTATTAACAAATTCACCAGTATATAATTACGAATAGATTATTTTCTATAAATATTACTTCTAATTTTATGAATAAATAAAGAATGTAAAATCTCTTGTAAAAATATCAATATTTTGATAAAATTACCCGACGTGATAACAATTTAAAAAGGAGCAAACTTATGCAATTTTCAGTGGATAAAAAGATTCTGCTCTCTCATATCCAAAAAGTTTCCAAAGTATCTCCTGCACGTTTAACCATGCCGATTCTGAACAGTATATTATTTGAAGTAAAAGATAATCAATTGACCCTTAGATCTTCAGATATCGAAATTACGATGAATACGATCTTACCAGTCAAGGGTATCGAAAACGGTTCTATTGCTTTACCAACCAGAATTATTTTTGACATAGTCAATGAAGCCGAAGAAGGTGATCTAATCATAACATCCGATACGGAGGGTAGTAGTACCTTAAAAACCGGTAAGGGTGTATTTGAAATTATGGGAAGACCCGGAGATGAATTTCCTACCCTTCCAAAGATTACCAATTTTAACGATGTGGAAATAGAAAATTCAACTTTACGGAGAATGATTCAGAAAACAATTATTGCGGTCAGTAAAGATGAATTAAAGCCTGCCTTGATGGGAATGTTGTTACAGATCAGGAAAAATGAACTCCGTACCATTGCGACCGATGGACACCGCCTGGTTTGTATGATTCGAAAAGATTTTCACAACGAGGAGTATGAAGGCGAGGTAATTATACCGGTAAAATTTTTAAATTTATTATTGGGATATCTGGATTCTGAAGGAACAACCCTTTTATCAATCAGTGAAAATCATATTAAAGTTGAACTGGATTCCACGGTAATATTTTCCAGAATTATTGATGAGCATTTTCCGGACTATGAGAGTGTTATTCCCAAAGATAATGACCGGATAATAAACGCCGATGTTAATAGCTTACTGGCAACTTTACGAAGGGTTATTATATTTGCAAATAAGACGACCCATCAAATCTCTTTATCGCTAAGTAAAAAAGGCTCCAAGATCAGTACGACTAATCAGGAATCCGGTACATCTGCCGATGAGGAAATTGATATTGAATACATCGGCGACGATATGGTTGTCGGATATAATGCCGAATACTTAAAAGAGATTTTAAGAAATATTGATACGAATAATGTTGTCATGAAACTAAAATCAATAATCAGTGCTTGCCTGATTTTACCTGATGAACAACAAGAAAATGAAGATTTTACCATGTTGCTGATGCCGATCAGATTAAATGAATGATTCTTTAATCGGTTGACACATTTCTGCGGCGAATTGAATTTTTTTACGAACTGAATGATTTTAAAAAGTTTAAAACTGAATTTTTTCAGGAATTACAATCGGGGTGTTTTTGAATTTAATGATAATTTGAACATAATTTTAGGCAATAACGGTACCGGAAAAACAACTTTATTGGAGGCTATTCACTGCTTATCGCTGACTAAAAGTTTCCGGACACATAAAAACAGTGATGTTATAAAGTATAATTGTAATTATTTTCAGATTTTCGGAATATTTACCAATTCTAAAAAAGAGGAGATAAATGTCAATTTTAACTATTCAAACAATGATGGAAAAGCGCTTTTTATTAATCGGATAAAGATTGAGAAAATAATAGACATTATTGGTAAAATACCGGTTATTATTTTATCGCCCAGTAATCAGAGAATAACGGAAGGCGGACCGTTGTTGCGAAGAAGCTTTATTGACAGAATTTTATCCCAGATTGATCCCGGCTACCTTTCCACACTGATTGAATTTAAAAAGAGTATCATCCAGAGAAATGCACTTTTAACACAATATAAAGATGAAGAAAAATATAATTATGATCCCTACATTGAGACGATTGATGATATTTTAATAGAACATGCGTTTCAGATTCAGAAGATGAGAGAGTCATTTATTAATGATTTTAATCCGCTTTTTAAGGAAGTATACCGACTATTGAATCACATAAATCATACCGTTTATATAAAAAATTATCGGGATATTGAGATTGAAAATTTTAGAAAACGTTATAAGCAAAAATTAAAATCAAGAATTGAGAGAGATATTAACTATGGTCGCACAACAACGGGTCCCCACCTGGATCGGATATCGTTTATATTCAACGATCGGGATATTCGCTATTTTGGTTCACAGGGAGAACACAAGATTTATTTAATGGCTTTAAAACTAGCCGAAGGCAGATTTATTGAGGAGAAAACCGGGGAAAAGGTGATCTTTTTGCTGGATGATCTGTTTGCCTTACTGGACCGAACTCACTGTACGAATATTATTAAATTGATTGGACCAGCCAATCAGACTTTTATCACGGCAACCGATATGGCTGTTTTGGAGCGCTCGGATTTTAACATTGATAGATATGATCATAAAATACTGAAATTACCGGACAGGGCGGTCTAATGACGATACAGATCGGAAAAGCTATTGATAAAATGCTGGAAAAGCTGAATATCGCCACCCCGGTCAGGCAGTGGGAAGCTGTCGCCTTATGGGATGAGATTGTTGGTGATACAATTGCTCATCACACCAGAGCAGAAAAAGTCCAGTATGGAAAGCTATATGTGTCGGTGGATTCACCGACGTGGAGAAACGAATTAATCTTTCACAAAAATGAGCTTTTAGATAAAATAAATAGTAAATTACGGGGTGTGAAAATTAAGGAGATAGTATTACGGTAGGGAAAATAAAATTTGCGGAATCAGCAGAATACAGTGCTGAAAAAATTACTGTACTAAAAGGACTGGAAGCCGTTCGTAAAAGACCGGCGATGTACATCGGGGATACCGGAAAGAGAGGTCTTCATCATCTGGTCTTTGAGGTGATTGACAATTCCATTGATGAGGCTCTGGCGGGATATTGCAATAAGATTATTGTCACGATTCACAAGAATAATTTTGTCAGTGTTCTGGATAACGGCAGAGGCATCCCGGTTGATATTCACAAAGCAGAAAAGAAGCCGGCTCTTGAGGTTGTAATGACCGTTCTGCACGCCGGTGGCAAGTTTGATAAAGGTACTTATAAGGTTTCCGGCGGGTTGCATGGTGTTGGTGTCTCAGTGGTCAACGCCCTGTCTTCTGAAATAACGGTCGAGGTTTATCGGGATGGAAAAATATTCACCCAGTCTTACCAGCGCGGTGTACCGACCGGCAAGCTGTCAGAGATCGGAAAAACCAGAAAAAGAGGAACTTATACCCGTTTTTTACCAGATGAGGAGATTTTTAAAAAGATTCAATGGGAATATGAGATTCTGGAGCACCGTGTCCGGGAGTTGGCTTTCCTGAATAAAAATCTCGAGATGGTTTTAAAAGACGAACGGGATGGAAATGAACAGCGCTTTCTCTATAAAGGCGGATTAGCGGAGTTTGTCAAATATCTTGACGAAACCAGACCCTCCATTATCGGAAAACCGATTACTATAGAAAAAGAATTGGATAATGTCCCGGTGGATTTGGCGCTGCAGTATAATAGCTCTTACTCTGAGAACATTTTTACTTTTGTCAATAATATAAATACAGTCGAGGGTGGCTCCCATCTGGTGGGTTTCAAAACGGCTTTAACGAGGACGTTGAACAATTACGCCCAGCGAAACGGACTGTTCAAAAAAGACACCTTTACTCTTTCGGGTGAAGACGTGCGAGAGGGCTTAACGGCAATTTTAAGTATTAAGGTTGCTGAACCGCAGTTCGAAGGGCAAACCAAGACAAAACTCGGTAATTCTGAAGTAAAGGGAATCGTTGACTCAGTTGTATCGGAGGGGCTTTCTGAATATCTGGAACAGCACCCCGCAGAGGCAAAACGAATCGTAGAGAAAAGCCTGAATGCCGCTCGTTCACGGGAAGCAGCCAAAAAAGCCCGGGAACTCACCCGCCGCAAAAGTGCTCTGGAGATTGGTAATTTGCCCGGCAAATTGGCAGACTGCTCCACCAAAGACCCCAGTCTCTGTGAGCTGTATATCGTCGAGGGTGATTCGGCTGGCGGTAGCGCCAAACAGGGTCGTGACCGTAAGTACCAGGCGATTCTTCCGATCCGTGGAAAAATTATCAATGTCGAAAAAGCCCGCATTGATAAGGTTTTGAACAATAACGAGATCGGGACGATTATTACGGCGGTAGGAACCGGGTTCGGCGAAGATGAATTTAATATTGACAAATTGCGCTACAATAAAATCATTATTATGACCGATGCCGATATAGACGGAGCACATATTCGAACCCTGCTGTTGACATTTCTATACCGCTATTTGCCGCAGCTGGTCGAAGAAGGGCGTGTTTACATCGCTCAGCCGCCGCTGTATAAAGTATCATCGGGTCGTAAAGAGTTCTACGCTTATGATGAAGACGAGCGTGATATTCTGATGAAAAGATTGAAGAAGGAAAGCAATTCCAAAATTGATGTGCAGCGCTATAAGGGGCTGGGTGAAATGAATCCTGAGCAACTCTGGTCCACAACAATGAATCCCGAAACGCGGACACTGATAAAAATCACGATTGAGGATGCCTCTCAAGCCGATCGGACGTTTTCCATATTAATGGGCGGAGATGTGGAACCGCGCCGTAACTTCATTCAAAAGAATGCAAAATATGTCAGAAACCTGGATGTTTAAAAGATGAATAAGCAAAAGCAGGTCAACATAGAGTTTCAGAGAAACAAGATTATTGCGGTCAATATTGACGAAGAGATGCGCGATGCCTATCTCGATTATTCCATGTCAGTGATTGTTTCCCGTGCTTTACCTGACGTGAGAGACGGTTTAAAACCGGTCCACCGGAGGATTTTGTATGGAATGTCCGGCTTGGGATTAACGTATAACCGACCCACAAAAAAGTGTGCGCGAATTGTCGGTGAAGTAATGGGTAAATACCACCCACACGGTGATGCGGCGGTTTATGATTCACTGGTGCGGATGGCGCAGGATTTTTCCATGCGGTATCCGCTGGTTAATGGACAGGGTAATTTCGGTTCCATTGACGGCGATAACGCCGCAGCCATGCGATATACCGAAGCCCGGATGAGCCGAATCTCCAGCGAATTGCTCCGGGATATTGACAAAGAAACCGTTGAATTCGTACCCAATTTTGATGATTCACTGACCGAACCATCTGTGTTACCGACAGCTGTTCCGCTGTTATTGGTAAATGGTTCGAGCGGCATCGCTGTTGGTATGGCAACCAACATTCCGCCCCACAACCTGACCGAGATTGCCAGTGCGATTATCCATTTGGTGGACAGTCCCGATGCCACCATAGAGGAACTGATGCAATTTGTTAAGGGGCCGGACTTTCCAACCGGGGCATTTATCTTGGGGCGGCAGGGAATCAAGAGCGCCTATGAAACGGGAAAGGGAATTATCAAAATCCGCTCCCAGGCATTCGTGGAAACTAGCAAGGTGGGGAAAGACAACATTATTGTGACGGAAATCCCCTATCAGGTCAATAAAGCTAATCTGATCGAAAAAATCGCCGGTCTGGTCCGCGATAAAGTAATCGAGGGAATTTCAGATATTCGGGACGAGTCCGACAAGGATGGAATCCGGATTGTTATCGAGATAAAACGCGATGCAATTCCGGAGGTAGTTTTAAATCAGCTCTACAGCCATACCCAGTTGCAGGACAGTTTTGGAATAAACATGCTCGCCCTGGTTGGTGGTGTGCCGAAGCAGCTGTCTCTAAAGGAGATTCTGTCCCATTATATTGATTTTCGGCATGATATTATCGTCAAGCGAACCCGTTTTGATCTGAACGCTGCCGAAGATAAGGCTCACATTCTTGAAGGGCTGAAAATTGCTCTAGATAATATTGATGAGGTTATTGCAATCATAAAAGCCTCTTCATCACCGGAAGACGCCCGGAAAAATCTCATGGAGCGCTTTCAGTTTTCCGAGCGTCAAGCCCAGGCGATTCTGGATATGCGTCTTCAGAAATTGACCAGCCTGGAGGTTGAAAAAGTTGTCATCGAATATAAAGAAACCCTGAAACTAATCGCCCGCCTGAAGGAAATCCTTGAGAGTAAACCACTGCGGATGGAGATTTTGAAGGAAGAGATTACCGAAGTTCGGGAAAAATACGGTGACGAGCGCCGAACCCAGATTATTGATGATGATGGAGAATTCTCTGTCGAAGACATGATCGCCGAAGAGGATATGGTTATTACCATTACGCATAACGGCTTCATAAAGCGGTTCCCGGTAGATATCTCGCGGCGTCAGCACCGGGGCGGGCGTGGTTCTACCGGCGCCCAAACAAAAGATGAAGATTTTGTCAGAAATCTGTTTATTGCCAGCACCCATGATTATATGCTCTTTTTTACCAACCGGGGAAAAGTCTACTGGCTGAAAGTCCACGAGATTCCCCGCGGAAGCAAGGCATCGCGCGGTCGTGCCATTGTAAATCTTCTTGAGACGGAACCGGAAGAACAGGTCCGGGCGGTATTGAACGTCAAGGAATTCGACGATGAACATTATGTCGTAATGGTAACGAAGAATGGAACGATCAAAAAGACGGCACTCTCCGCCTTCGGAAATCCGCGCCGAACCGGTATCCGGGCTATTAATGTCGGCAAAGATGACGACCTGATTGATGTTCAATTGACGGACGGAACTCAGGATATTATTCTGGGAACCGCCCATGGAAAATCAATTCGGTTTAAGGAGTCTGATGTCCGACCGATGGGGCGTACGGCAGCTGGTGTTCGCGGCATTAATCTGCGGGGCAAGGATAACCGCGTGGTCGGGATGGTCACGGTAAAAAGAGAGGGCGGAACTCTCCTGGCGGTTTCGGAAAACGGTTTCGGGAAACGCACAGATATTCTCGATTATCCGATTATCAAGCGTGGTGGCGTCGGTGTAATTACGCTGAAAACGACTGCCAGGAACGGTTTGATGGTAGCGTTGCTGGAGGTGGTGGACACTGACGATCTGATGATCATCACCGAAAAAGGGGTTTTGATCCGGCTACCCGTTAATACAATCAGGACAATCAGCCGTAACACCCAGGGTGTCCGGCTGATCCGTTTGGACGAGGGCGACTCCATTTCAGCGGTAACCCGGATTCTCGAATCATCCGAAAACGGGAACGGAGAAGGAGAAAACCAGACAACTATTCTCCCGGAAGAGGACCCGGAGGAGTAACATCAAACGGTTGTAATGATTCCGGAAAAGAGAGCTCGTTTAATTTATGATAACCTTGAAAAGGTTAAGAATAAAATTGAGCAGGCGGCGGTTCGGAGCGGCAGAAATCCGGCAGAAATAGAATTGATCATAGTAACCAAAACCTGGTATTCTGAGATAATTGCATTGGTAATTGAAAAGGGAATCAGGCAGCTCGGCGAAAACCGAATACAGGAAGCCCTGCCGAAAATTGAGCAATTAGAAAAAAAGTATAAAAACCTTTCCTGGCATATGATTGGTCATTTGCAGTCCAACAAAGCCCGAAAAGCGGTCGAAAATTTCAAAATGATTCAGTCGGTGGACTCTTTTAAAATCGCCCGGCGGATTTCAGAGATTGCCGCAGAAATGAATAAAACGGCAGATATTTTAATCGAGATTAATATTTCTCAGGAGGCGTCAAAATATGGGGTGCAACCGACCGAAGTCATGCCACTGGCGGAAAAGGTCATGTCGCTGCCCGGCATCCAGCTGCGGGGACTGATGACAATCGGTCCGCTGACGGCTGACGCGGATACTATCCGTCGGGCTTTTCAAAAAACCAGACAATATTATGAAGAATTGCGCCAAAATATTCCGGGAAAAATCAATACCCTCTCCATGGGCATGAGTGACGATTATGAAACTGCGATTGAGGAAGGCACCACCATGGTCAGAATCGGACGGGCTGTTTTCGGGACTCGCCGGAATTGATCGGAGGAAAACAAAATGATCCAAAAAAATGATATTACTGAAAGAAAGTTCAATCGCACTCTGCGGGGATATGATCCGGTTGAAGTGAAATATTTCCTGGATATGCTGGCTGAAGAATTTGAAAAACTGGAACAGCGCATTGCCGAGCTTGAACCCATCGAAAAACGACTCAACGACATGAAGGTGAAATCGCCCGATGACATTATCAGAGAAGCGGAAGAAAAAGCCCAGAAAATCCTGACAGACGCGGAAAAGCTTGCCAAGGATGTCCTGGACCAAGCAAAGATTCAAAAGGAAAAGGAGCGTGAAGAAATTGCCATTCTCACCAACCGGAAGGACCGTCTGATCAATTTAATTAATACGGCGCTTAATAAGCAAAAGGAACTGGTTAATCTGCTGAGTACCGAATCAGAAGAAGGCGATGAGATTGGATAGACGGATTTTGGAAACCCCCCAATGACGCGAGATCTGGATTTTAAAAAAACAGATGCTTCGGCAGAAACTGCGCTAATCTCGTATGTACCATTCGATCTTTCGGGAAAAGGCGTTTATAACGGAGACAAATATAAGATATCTTGTCTGTTAGGTGAAACCAAAAGGTTCCTTTTTATTTCTTTGAAAAACACCACCGCCGTACTAAATAAAAAAATGGTTGATACCTGCGCAGATAAAGGTATTAAGAACATTATATTTATCGGCGGGGTTTCATGTAGAGAAAATGAATCGTGGGACGCTGTGATTATAAAGGATCATATAAATGTATCCGGGAAGAACCCGTTGATCGGCACCAACGACGATACCCGTGGTACCCGCTTTCCTGATCTGTCCGATCTCTATAGCCGGGAATTCTCTGCGAAATTGAGACAATGTTGTGCAGAAGCCGGGCTCAGGTGCTGTACACGCGTCTTGCTGATTCCCAGAAAAACAGACCGGTTCACCGAGTTGGAAAAACGGATTTTATCATTAAGAAAAGACCTGATTATTTCCGACGATATTTACGCTGGTGCCATTGTCGCCAAGCACCGCCGGCTGCCAGCGGCGGGCGTCTTACTAAGCGGAAATCTTACAGACCGAAAAAAATCCGTTTTTATCAGGACGCTTTTAGAACAATTCTAAATTTATATCACTCACCTTGGTTGACGACAAAGAGAATAGTAGATGTCGTTTTCGCGATCATACCAGCGGGCTATGATTTTGGAGTCGTGGATTATTTCGTTATAGGACTGTCGCAGGATTTTTGATTCAATAACAAAATGGTTATCCTGCTGGGCGGCGTGAACCGATTGAGCCGTTATTTTTAAATTCTTTCCGAGGTCAAAGCGGGCATATTCATCGGCATCTTTCCAGGCGCGCACCCAGGACGAATAGTTTGAGACCATTCCGATGCCATAATTAAATTTTTCCGAGCGTGGCAGTTGGATAGTCCATTCCGGACGGCTGCCCCACTTTTTGACAATGGAGGAATTCCGATGGCGCCTTGAACCGCCTGGATAGGTAATGAGGATAAAGTAGCCATCTCTTGTGATGGATGAATCAACGGCGGAGAAATTTTTATTTATCTCCAGAACATGGTACTCGTCATAGGAGAGTTCAAAGGATGGGTTGAGGAGCCGCAACCTTCCGTCGGTATACTCCTCCAGTTCAAAGATCAGGCGGGCTTCCAGCTGTTTTGCCAGATTGGAGACCGCCAGGGAGATGGCAGCCTCCCGGGCAAGAGATTGGTCAAAGTATTTACCTGAATATCCCACGGCGAAATGAAAACCAGCCGGCGCTTCCGGGAGCTCCTCGAACCAGGCGGGAATAAGCTCCTGAGCGTTGATTAGGAGAACAAAGACAGAGATGAACAGGAAAACCGAAAAAGGTTTCATGATAAAAACAGCCCGCCATCCGCAGATGACGGGCTGTGTCTCAGATTAATCGCCAACGGCTTCCAGTTTTTGAATCTCTTTTTCCAATTCGTCGAAACTGAGGTTGGCTTTGGCTTCGTTGTAAAGCGCCTTTTGCTTCTTGGCTTCGTTAATGGTTTCCTGGATCAGGCTGTTCAGATTGTATTCAGCCAGTGAGTAGGCGTGATACATTGAACCCTCGGTTTTCATTTCACGCTTAACAATCCGGGCGCCGTTAAGGACATTATTGGAGACCTGTTTGCTGACGGAGGATGTGAACTCCAGGGCTTCAGCGTCATTACCCAGACCGCTTTCCTGCATGAAGTTTTTCAGCATATTGGAAACTTTCACCTCAATTGTCCGGGAGATGGCGTCACGGGCGCGGGCATCGGCAGCCTCTTTGGCGAGCGCCATACTCTGCTTGGCGGCATCGCCGGCTTCGTAGATAGCATCCTCTGCCATTGGCGGATTCAGATACCACTCCGGAATGTCGTTCATTTTTGCCTTGGGCTTCTTACCGCCACAATCCAGCAGCATGAACGCCATGGGAATTAACAGCGCGATTACGATTAGCTTTTTCATTTTTGACTCCTTTCACTTGTTTTTATAAGACATATTTATGGTTGATTTGCAGCCTGTAAGAAGGCGGCAAATTTGGATTTTGAAAAACGGATATTTTCAGTGGCTCTCTGAATTGCCTGCTCCCGCGAGCCGACCGCCAGACCTTTACCCGGACCGCTGACCGCAGCCAACTGCACGCCGCTATCTATATTGAAAAGCTCCAGGGGGAGCTCCACCTCGATAAAATATTGAGTTCCAGCGGGTGAAGGAACCAGTTTTTCATTGGAAATGACCAGCTGTCCGCGAATAACAAGCGGAGCGGCGGGATCAATCGTTACGCCGTTCGCGTTTATCATGTGCCCCACAATTCGGTTGAGCAGCGGATCCGTTTTTCCCGACAAATCCATGATTTTGGTTGCGACGGTTAGATCGCCTGTCTCCAGACTGTAATTGGCAACCGTATTGATTTTGAGAATTTTATCGCGGTAGCGGTCGGGAAATTCACTAAAATTCGGAGTAAAAACAATCGCGCCGCCGGGCGCAGCAACCGGCGTTACGGAAACCGTACCGTGCTGACCGGTAATGAATTTTCCGATCGTTTCACCGCCGGCATATTTTACGGTCACGGGAATTTTTTGAAGAGCGGTTTTTTGACCGGCTCCATCAGCGATGAATACTTCTGCTGTAATGGGTTCGCTGAGAAGGGCGCCGACTTTTCCACGCTGGTTGTCACCGCTGAGGATCCTGATTTGCAGGGACGAAATCAATGCCTGAGCCGCGGAGGCGATTTCGGCAGGAGAGACCGCCCGAGAATCCTGATAATGCTCGCCGGTCAGGGCAGTATAGAGACCGCTTTTAACGTAATAGTCGGGCGTTTCATTTTCCGCCAGGGCATATTTTTCGAGGGCGGCGGCAAGGTCTCCCCGGCTAGCCAGCTCCTGAGCACTCTGTATATATTGCTGAACCGTCGCGGAAACATCTGCCATTTCCTTTTCAAGTCCAGCCAGATAATTGGCTTTATTCAGCACTGCCAGAGCATAATATTTACCCTTTTTCTTCTCAATTTCTTTAATTTCAATACCGGCGATGGTTTCAGAGACCACCGATTTTGTTCGGGAAGTGATTGCGGACTTAATAGTGTGCCGATCGTCCTGTCTGAATTCCTGTTCCACGGCTTCCAGCTCCGATTCAATATTCACCTGAATCTGTTTGGCAACATCGGCGCGGGCGAGCTCGATCGCCTGTGTTTTATCGTCGGCAATGCCGACACCGAGGAGATATTTGGATGAAGGATATTTTTTATGGGTGTTTGTCATAGCCCAATCCGGCATCTGGGAAAAGACCAGCGTGGAAAAAAAGCAGATTAGAAGCAGCGTTATAACTATGTCTCTGTTCATTGCACTCCCCTATTCATCCTCAACAGACAGCAGGATCAATTTCCTTGATACGGAGACTCGCTTGATTGAACCGGGACCCCGGTAGTTCTGTTTAATCGCCCGGTATATGTTAGTTGCGGCGGGATATTTTCCGGGATCAGCCCAGATTGATATGTCATAGGTGTATTCTGCAACTATGTTTTCCTTTAATTGAACGGCGAGGGTTTTACAGGCGTCGTTTATAGAAAAAATTATTTCCTCGGCTTGCTCCGGCTCGAAAAGGCTGCTAACCGAAAAAATGCATTTGTATTGAATGCCGTTTCGAACATCGTTTTTCCAGTAATTAGAGATGCGGCTAATAACCCGACCGATGGCGTCGTTCATTGCCTCCTCGATCAGGGTGGCGTTGGTCGAACTGGATCGCTCCTGGCTGTAGCCGGTGTCAGTTCCCAGCAGGCGACCGGTGGTGGTTTCATAGGCGCGGCAGCCGACGACGGCTTTGCGAACATTGGTAGAGCCAACACTACGGCTGCTGATCGTGATATTGTAGGAAATATAGACATCGCTGCCGACAGAAAGTGCCAGCAGATAGCTGTAATCATCGGCGCTGCCGCTCAGGGCGTACTGAGTGGCGGTCAGTTCCTGTAAAACCTGTTGCTGCTCCGGTACGATGACCGCGAATTGTTTCGCCGACAGATGAGATTCGATTACCTCTGCCCCCTTTTTGATATCGGGGTCCCGCACCAGTAGTTCCAGGGGCGCAATATCGCTTTTAGATTCTGGAATAACCATAATCGTTGGTTGACCGATGGCGGCTGATATGGCGGTTCTTTTTTGTAGAATTGCATTGTCTACAAGATAATCTTCGAGCAATTGTTTGTTGATTTTGTACGTTTTTTCGATTTTCAGGGCTTTGCCACCGTCGGTTTTAAGACGTTTGTCGTAATAGTCGGCTTCCCAGGTGATAAACTGTCGGATGTTATCCATTGCATAGAATGATGACTCGATTTTCTGAAAGGCAATTTTCTCCTGGTCGGTTTGCAGGAGCGGATCACTGCCGCCCATCAGTACAAACCAGACCGCAGTTCTGGCGGCGTCCGCATTGGCGCTTTTATCGAGTATTTTTGACTTCGGCTTGCGGTGTTTTATGTCAACGCCGATTCCGGACGCCCGGACCAGCAGTTCCGTAGGCGATGAAATTTCGATCAGGGTTGCCTCCCGTGAACGCGGTAAATCGGCGCCCGTGGTAAAGATTAACTGAGAAATTAGTAAAAGTCCAATTATTCGATGCTGTCTCATCAGTTACTTCCAGTGTTTTTCATTTGATTTTGAACAATAGCGGCAGGATTAAATGGTAGCGTAGGCGGTGAAAAGTGGACATAGATACCGAAGCTGGGGCTATAACTGTAAAATTTTGGCGCCGCCCAGCCGGACTCATTGTGGATATCAATTTCCTTATCACCATATTTCACGTTCCACCGGTCAATCGGCGGAAAAGCCTGCACGCCGGCGAAAATGCCCACATTCCAGTCAATATTGACGGCATACTCCAGCCCGACATTCAGACGCACACCGACGGTGTAATTGGAAATCGTAACCTTCTCGCCGTCGTAATAGTCACCGCCGCGGATTTTACCGGTAGAGACGGTTTGAATCCCCAGACCGGCTTCACCGTGAACGGCAAAAGGACCCAGGTAGTAGCGTTTTAAATAACCGATATGAGCATAGTAGAGACCAGCGACCCAGTTTTGAACCGGGATAAGATCTATCCAGTTCCATTGATTGTCCCAGAATTTATAGTCAAAAATTACATTTTTTACCGGAATGGCGCTGGCAGTACCCCCGAATGTCAAGAAAGTCTGGCGCTTCTGAACCAGATTTGCGATGTTCCATTGAAAATTCAGGTCAAGTCCGACGGTTCCGCCGCTGTAATCGTCAAAATAAACGACAAATCCTTCTTTGATATTCATCATAAATCCCTCTTCCACAGTCACTCCGAACCAGCGCGGTCGCAGGGCGATATCAATTCCCAGTCTTGGATGTTCAACGATCATCATGCCGCGCGACCAATCGCCTTTTTTGATGGCGACAGCCTCCGAAAGTTGTCCGCCGGGCGAGCGATTATCGGCGACTGTGCTCACGCGCACAAAACCGGATTTCTGGAAGGATATATCGCCGGCGCCGCTTTCGTACCATTCGCCGACAAAAAAGGGATCATCCAGCCGAATACCTTCAGCAGATCCCAGGGGAAACCGGATTTTGCGGCGTAGAATCTCGGCAACAGGGGCTGATAGTTTGAACATATCCAGTTCCCTCGTCATGATTTCCAGATTCATTGCCAGCGTGTTGGCGGCGCTCCAGAAGGCATATTCTCTGGGGCTTACCCCTTTTCCCCCAACGGTAAAAGACTCTTCGGTGTCAACGGTGGCGCTGACTTCGGAAGTCAGCTTAATGATTTTTTCCACGCGGGGATCATCCCCGGCAATGATGTGATACCAAAACAAGCCGCCGGACAAAGAAGCGCTGACCTCCTTTTTATCATCATTTTTCTGGCTGGAATATTTATTGATAAAAGGGATGTAGAGATAGGAGGAGTTCATTATCTGTTCGAGCTGTTGGGCGGTAACGCCGGTTTCTTTGGCTTTGAGGGCAATGAAGGAGTTGCGCTGGGCTTCGGTGAGCAGGTTTTGGGCGCGCATTTCTTTATGAAGATCAAGAATTTTAATGATTTCGGGAACCAGGGACCCGGCGATATGTTTTTCCAGCTCCTCTTCCGTAATGCTGCTTTCCCGGGAAAGGGCGGCTTTAAACGAGAAATGGATGTCCTCCGGCAGGGGATTATAGTCAAAGCGGGCGATCTGTATTCCGGTATTGATGGCGTCGGTGAATAGCGCCTCTTCATTCTGGGTTAGCCGAATGTTTCCGGTCGTCAGAATGACCGTTGGGTAGGAGATAGATTTGCGGGTATAACCGGTTGTCGCCTGTGCCCGGGCTGGTGTTCCGGTTCCACTCAGCAGAACAAGGGAGAGAGCAAAAAGGGCGAACGTATTTTTTAAAAAATGGTGTTTCGGCTTTTTCATCAATCTTATGATAATATCGAGTTTATGTCTTTTAAATTTCGATTTCAATGTTTTAGATGTCAACCTTTTTCTTTGTGATGTCAACGGTAATATTAATATTGACATTATGTGATTTAGCGCATAAAATTGCTGATGAAATATAGCTCGTTTATCTTTTAAATGATAAAAGAAATCTACCCGGTGCTACGTATTTTTATCTGGTTGTCTCTGACAAGTATTCTGCCTGCGCAGACACTGGTAATCAACGAGGTTATGTTTGACGCCTTCGGTGCTGACGATTACGATGAGTACATTGAGCTGGTCAATATCGCCGAATATCCGGTTAACCCGGACGGGTTCATCCTGCGAATTAATGACAATGTTGATACGATTCAATTTGCGGAACCATCGGATATGATCAATCCGGGCGCTTTCGGATTGATTATGGATCGGGGTTATTTGATAGATAATTTTTCCACAACCTATGACGCCATTATTCCTTCCGGCGCCGTTCTATTTACGATTCATGATAACGCTTTCGGTAAGAGCGGCATTCCAAATTCGTCGCCGGCTACGATCGCGCTATGTTCGCCGGAGGGCGATACGCTTTCTATGATGCAGACCAGACCGGATCAGGGTTCCGGCTATTCAGAAGAGAGAATTGATAGGTACGGTCCGGACGATATATCAAACTGGGGCAATTCGCTCTGTCTGTACGGAACACCGGGACATGAAAACAGCATTGCCCTCAGAGATTACGATCTGGGCGTTACCAGATTTATTTTGAAAGAGAATGGCGACTGTCCACCGCCGCACTGCGATGCAGAATTTGAAATAGAGATAAAAAATTTCGGTCGCTATTTATTTGTTGAGGCAAAAATCTGGTTCGGTATAGATACAAATCGGGACTCATTGCTGCAATCCGGTGAGGTGGTTTTTTCGACGCAGGTGAGCCTGGCGTCCGGCGATTCCACGATAATCCAGGCAACTCTGTCGGCATTAGAACCGGGAGATCATCGGGTTCTCTGCTCGATTGTTGACGACGATGATAATCCCGAAAACAATCATGAGTCGCTGGAGGTAAAAGTTACCTACCCGACCGGGTGTCTGGCGATTAATGAATTTATGTATGCACCGCAAACCGGCTTCGGCGGAGAGTGGATCGAACTGATGAATGTCTCCGACGATACGGTCAATTTGGCTAATTGGCGGATTTGTGATGCCTCCAGCTGCGTCGAAATATCCGATAGAGATGTTTTTATTCCTCCGCAGGAATACGCCATCCTCTCCTCTGACGAAACCATGCCGGATATCTGGAGCCCGGGCGGGATTTTTATCCTGCTGGAAAAAACGTTGCCGACCCTGAACAATACTGAAGATTCCATTGTTGTTCGGGACCTCTGTGGGCAGGTGATTGATTCATTGAAATACTTCAGCAGCTGGGGCTACCGGCGGGGAGTATCACTGGAGCGAATCAATCCCTTTACAGACAGCAATACGGCGCACAACTGGTGTTTGTCAACCGACTCCAGGGGAGGTACGCCGGGGTATGAAAACAGCGTCAAAATCAAAGACTCCGATCTTGCGGTCACGAATATCGGTTTGCAGGATGAATCCGTGGCGCTGAAACCTGGCGATACAGCCAATCTGTATGTCGTTGTTAAAAATATCGGGCGAAAAACCGTAGAAAATGCAGAAATAATTCTCGGTATTGATATGAACCGTGATTCAATCCTGCAGCAACGGGAAATTCTCTATATGGATATATTGACTATCCAAGCTGGTGATTCGGTGGTTTTATATCCCGGCATTCTGAATGTTCAATCGGGGCAGAACCGCGTTATCGGTCAGATCGTGACAGCCGACGATAATAATCTCAATAACACCACCTATTACAACTTTAAAGTAGCCTATCTGACCGGGCAGATTGTCATCAACGAATTTATGTATCTGCCCGCTCCGGACAGGGGCGGTGAATGGATTGAGATACTGAATGTCTCCGACGATACGGTCAATTTGGCTAATTGGCGGATTTGTGATGCCTCCAGCTGCGTCGAAATATCCGATAGAGATGTTTTTATTCCTCCGCAGGAATACGCCATCCTCTCCTCTGACGAAACCATGCCGGATATCTGGAGCCCGGGCGGGATTTTTATCCTGCTGGAAAAAACGTTGCCGACCCTGAACAATACTGAAGATTCCATTGTTGTTCGGGACCTCTGTGGGCAGGTGATTGATTCATTGAAATACTTCAGCAGCTGGGGCTACCGGCGGGGAGTATCACTGGAGCGAATCAATCCCTTTACAGACAGCAATACGGCGCACAACTGGTGTTTGTCAACCGACTCCAGGGGAGGTACGCCGGGTGATATGAACAGCCAAATGATCAAAACTGACGATCTGGCGCTCGATACAATCTATGTCGCAACGGAAAAACCGTTGCATAATGCTCCGTTTGAAATCGAATATCGGGTTAGCAACAGGGGACTGGCAACTGTTGAATCGTATTCTATTTATATAAAAATTTCGTTGCCGGCGGATTTTGACGGAGAAGCCTTTCTGATGGACACCATTCTCTACTACGCGACCTTCTTACAGACCGATTCAACAGAGACACAATCGCTGGTGGCGGATTCGATTCCGGGCGGTGTCTATAACATCTATTGCGAAACTTTTCTCCAGGGCGACGAGCAGCCGGAAAACGACTGGGGCGGCTGTACCCTTATCGTCGGTTATCTGCCGGAATGTCTGATCATTAATGAGGTAATGAATATTCCCGAATCCGGCGAGCCCGAGTGGTTTGAAATCTATAATCCGTCCGATTTCGACGTGAATCTGAATCGCTGGTCTTTGCGCGACGCCGGCGGCGGATGGCTGACGATTACCGATCAGACGACTGTTCTCGAATCTTTCAGTTTTCTTATTATTGCTGCACGGCAGGATTTTCTGCAATCCTATCCGGAATTCATGGGCAAGCTGCTTGTTCCTGAGAAATTTCCAATACTGAATAATTCCTCTGACTCGCTTTTTCTGGCTGACGGTACGAACCGTATGGTCGAAAAAGTATTTTTCAATCATGAATGGGGCGGCAGTTCCGGGATCAGTATCGAAAGGAGAGACCCGAATTCGCCGGCGCTCGATGGGCTGAACTGGGGAAGCTCGGAACACGCCTGGGGTGCCACGCCGGGCTTTCGGAATTCTATCCTGAAATACCGCTATGATCTTGCCATAATGGATGGCAGCTTTCAATTCAGCGAATCGGTGTTGGCACCGGGCGAAAAGACGGTTTTTAAATTAACGATAGTTAATCGGGGAACTGAACCAGCGGATCAGGCTTGGATTGAATTGTATCACGACCGAAACCGGGACGGAACGCCAGCTCCGGCGGAACAGGTTTGGAGCAGCGCTGCCATTCCGGCGCTTCAGCCCGATTCCGGCAAAGTGATCACGGGTGAAATCTTTGCTGAAATGCCCGGGCGGAACCGCTACATCGCGTTTCTGAAAATGGACCGTGATGAAGACTTGGTTGATAATTTTGCCAGTGCTGACCTGCTGGTCTCTTTTCCTGAAAAATCTCTGGTTCTGAACGAGTTTCTCGCCTATCCGAATGCTGCCCAGACGGAATTCGTCGAACTGGTTAATCGGAGTGAAATGGACATCAATCTTGATGGTTGGTATCTGTATGACAACCGCAGCGCCGGACAAATTTCCGGTGATCTAATTATTGAAGCCGGTGCCTACCTTGTCATTACGGCGGACAGTCTTTTGTTTGATCAATTTGTCATCGGGGATAGTTCGGTAGTGATCGTTCCGTCGAAATGGCCGGGACTGAGCAATAACGGCGATAAGATTGTGATCAAGGACCTGACCGGACAGACGATTGATTCGCTTGAATATAACGACCAGTGGAACATAAAGCCCGGTATTTCACATGAAAAACGGCTGCCACACCATGCCAGCGAGACTGTTGAAAATTGGTCCTTGTCCACCGACAAACAGAGTGCAACTCCCGGCTATATCAACTCGATTACGCCGCGTGTGTACGATTTGAAAATGGACTCCGTTAAAATTTCCAATTACGACAATGAAATTGAATCAAAAGCCAAACTACTGTGCTGGTTATCAAATTGCGGACAGCGCGATTGTCCCGCTGCCGAAATTTGGGTGCGTTCGAATGTCCAATTGATCGCTTCAGAGACGATCAGCGATATCGTTGTCGGTCAACAGGACTTTCTTGAGTTGGAGGTTGGTCCCTTTGCATCAGGAATTCACCGCCTGGATGTCTTTATAAACTGGGCAGAAGACCTGAATCATGCCAACGATACCCTCCGGACTGAGATCAGAACCGCCTTTCAGCCTGGATCGCTGCTTCTGTCGGAATTCATGGCGTATCCCAACGATGTGATTGCTGCAAACAGTCCCCGTTGTGAATATATTGAAATATATAATCCCACGGGCAAAATACCGCTTAAGGGCTGGTCGGTTTGCGATGAGAATACGGCGATTTTAGCCGAGATTCGAGAAGCGAAGACGATCCCTCCGGGCGGCTATTTTGTTCTCGCCGCCGACTCGACGATTTTCAACTATCCTGGTGTAAGTCCGGAGAACACATCCGTTCTGGAAAAATTTCCGACACTCAACAACAGCGCCGATGAAATCTACATCAAGGATGTCATTGGTCGGACAATTGACAGCCTGACCTATACGGCGCAATGGGAAATTCTTCGGAATATCTCCCTGGAAAGAATCCGATTCGAAAATCCAAACACACTCAGCAACTGGCGGCTTTCGACAGCACTGGCGGGTGGTACACCGGGGTATAAAAATTCCGTTGCGATTGACGAGGAATTGGCGAAACCGGGTATCAGAGTTGAACCGAATCCATTTACTCCCAATGGCGACGGAATTGATGATGAGGTAGCGATCATTTACCAGTTGCCGTTTCCCAGTGCAAATGTGTCGGTGCAGGTCTATGATATGCTGGGGCGCCTGATCTGTGAACCCGCCCGTAACCTGATCTCATCATCCCGTGGGGTGATATACTGGGACGGTAGTAGTCAGTATGGCAACCGGGCGCGGATCGGGATGTATGTCGTCCGCTGCTCGGCTACCGACCGGACCAGCGATAAAACTGTTGGATACGTCACAACTGTTGTGCTAGGGCGGTGAGGGAATTGTAAAATACTCTTGATTTTGTGAATCTCCCTATGTAACATTCATACCATGTTATTATCTAAAGACTAATTTCTAAGGGAGGATTAAAGAAATGAAGAATGGTCTTATTATCGCGATAGTGATTTTGTCCTTGATGGTTTCTGTTTCTGCTCAGGAATTTTCGATGGAACAAGTGAAAGAGTTGGTAGAAACCAACGGCAAAAGCTACTTACAGCCATTGGTTACTGGCTACGGTGCAGCGATGAATACGGGATTGTACAATACGGCAAAAACGCATAAATTACTCGGATTTGATATCGGTATAAAAATGGGCTTGGGAATCGTGCCGACTGGTGAGCAGTCTACCTATGATTTTGATGTTTCGGTTTTGGATAATATTCCGGTAACAGTTGGTGAATACACGCTTGATTTAGTGCCCGCAAATTTATTTTCCAACACAGAGACACCGACAATTCTTGGTGGGAATGCAGAACCGTTTGAAGTAGATCAGAGCTACATCGAGCAAACGCTTTTTGATGCCATTAAAAATGAGCAGAGCCTGTCTGACGATCAGGTAAATGGAATTATTAGTGGAATGAGCAGTGATATTTCAAACGCGGTTGATAATATTAACGTTTCTTCCATTCCGGGATTAAAATCAATCAGTGCACTTAAAGATCTGGAAAATCTGATTTTCCCGTTTCCGATTTTGCAGGCAAGTGTTGGATTGCCCATGGGTATTGAGCCGTCTATTCGCCTGATTCCGGCGATTTCCATACCGGGTGATCTGGGTGACGCGCTGGGTGAAATCTCCGCCTTTGGGGCAGGTTTAAAAATTGATGTGGATCAGTTTATTCCGATTCCGCTCTTCCCGGTTGACATTGCCGCCCAGGTTTATTATCAGAACTTTAAGATGGGCGATATTCTGTCGGCTAATAATATGAATTTCAACATTCACGCCAGCAAAAAGCTGTTAATGTTCACGCCTTACATGGGAATTGGCGTGGATAATACATCTTTCACCGCATCGTACAAAATGGGCGATGGCGAGAAGCAGGATTTTACAATTAAGGGCGATAATAAATTGAGAACCACCGTCGGTCTTAATATCAAACTTCTTGTTCTGCAGATCAATGCCGAATATGCGATGGGAGAATACAACTCCGCAGCTATTGGGGTTGGATTTGCTTTGAGATAATTAATATATTGTAAATATTATATATGGGGAACATTTTCGGGTATCCCCCTTTATTATTTTTTCCGATTCAGGAATTAATTAGTTAATTTTAATCCAAATTTTAAGCGAGGAGAAGAATTTAGTATGGACAAATGGACGGGAACAATCATCGGTGGCGGGATCGGCTGGGCGCTATTCGGTCCACTGGGTGCTTTGCTGGGCGCCTACATTGGTAATATGGTTACGGAAAACCGGGTTCGTAGTGGTGCTATCCCGCGGCAGTCGCTTTACGGGAACGGTTCTCCTTATGGCGATACCCGCGCCGGCGATTTTGCGGTGGCGCTGCTGTCACTCTTTGCCTATGTTAGCAAATCGGACCAGACAGTGCGTTCGTCTGAGGTTCAGTATGTTAAGGATTATCTTATTAAAAAGTTCGGTACCCAGAATGCCCGCGACCTGATGTATCTGTACCGCGAAATTCTGAAAAAAAATTACGACATTCATGGTATTTCCCGCCAAATCAGCCAGCACATGGATTACTATTCCCGCCTGGAGCTGGCACATATCCTTTACGGGATTGCCGGCGCCGACGGTGTATTTAAGAAGGTAGAACTGGATGCTATTCAGGAGATTTGTTCCGGGCTTGGAATTTCACCCGGTGACCAGAATTCCATCAAATCCATTTTTGTTAAAACCAACGATCAGGCTTATGCCATTTTAAATGTATCGCCCCGGGACGATATTGAGACGATTAAAAAAGCTTATCGCGAGCTGGCGGTTAAATACCATCCCGATAAAGTTTCCAATCTGGGTCCAGAAATTCAGGAGCTGGCGGAAGAGAAATTTAAGGCGATCAATGACGCTTATCAGCAAATTCGCAAAGAGCGGGGATTTTAGAACCTTTTTAAAAATATGGATACCGGATATACGATAGTTGATCTTGCGATGGATATGCGAAATCTCCAGAGAGCGCTGTTACACTTCAGCGAAATTGATTCGACCAACCGCTTTCTGCTCGATGAAAATGATTATTCCGGCGGTACTGTGGTGCTGGCAGATTACCAGAGCGCCGGACGGGGGCGTTTTGGGCGGATATGGCAAAGTTCCCCGGGGGATGCGCTGCTGTTTTCAATAGTGTTGAAAGAGAAATTTTGTGATTTCAGTCTGTCGGTTTATCCCCTCCTGTCTGCCGTGGCGGTATTCAACGGGCTTAACAGTGTTTTGCCGGAAAGCACCCGGCTTACCGTAAAATGGCCCAACGATCTGTTGCTGAATGGTAAAAAGGTGTGCGGTATTTTGGCGCAGAGCCGGATGAAAGGTTCGAAGTGTGAAAAGTTGGTCGTTGGAATTGGGCTGAACGTCAATCAGCCGCCGGAATTTTTCCGAAAAGATTTGAAAAATGCTACTTCCGTTTTTCAGGAGACCGGCAAACTTTGGAATCGCTTTGAGATATTAAAACGGGTTTTGGAGGAAATGGACCTCCTCTTAAATATATTGCAGGATTCCGGAGAATGTTCTATTATTCAAATGTGGCAGCGAGCGTGTGATTCTATGGGGCGGAAAATTGCCATTGACGACGGGCGAAAAATAGTGGAAGGGATTTTTACCGGGATTGCGGAAGATGGGGCATTACAATTGAATACAGGTTCGGGAACACACATATTTTATGCCGGTGATGTAACGGTAGTAAAGGAGTAGGGAATGTTGCTGGCAATTGATATTGGTAATACGAATACCGTCGTTGGAATATATCGCGATGCACAGCTGCTGGAGAGCTGGCGCTTGGTCAGTTCCCATACCCGCACGGCGGATGAGTATTGGATTATGGTCAGGCAGCTTTGTGTTTCTGCCGATATCCCGACGGAGCAGATTGACGGTATTGCCATCAGCTCGGTAGTGCCGGAACTGACCGACAGCTTTACGAAAATGAGCCGCATTCACTTCGACCTTGATCCCTTGATTGTGAGCAGTGAGCTGAAGTTAGGGCTTGACTTGCAGGTCCGCGAGCCGCGCCAAATCGGTGCTGACCGGTTGTGTAATATAGTCGCCGCAAAAATGCGTTATAAATGTCCTCTGATTGTGGTAGACTTAGGTACCGCCACCACTTTCGATGTCATAAACAGTCGGGGAAATTATATGGGCGGAGCCATCTCGCCGGGTTTGGTAACGGGATCCCTGGAACTGATCCGGCGAGCCGCCCAGCTGCACGACATTGATCTACAATATCCGTTAAAAATTATCGGAAAGACTACCAGAGAGCACATGCAAAGTGGTATTTTCATTGGTCATATTGCTATGATTGAGGGCATTGTGGACCGAATCAAGTCCGAACTGGACGAAGAAAACGTTCAGGTGATTAGCACCGGTGGTTATTCTGAAGAAATTACACGCCATACTGGATGTGTGGACCGGTTTGATATAAATCTGACTCTGGACGGACTCCGGCAGATTTATATAATGAATCAATAGGAGGCGGTGATGCAATATACCCAACTTGGCAAGACCGGGCTGACGGTTTCGACCATCGGTTTTGGCGCCTGGGCTATTGGCGGCATGAATTGGGGACCCACAGACGATGAGGTGTCCAAAAAGGCGTTACATACCGCCCTGGATCTCGGTGTTAACTTTATTGATACCGCCGATGTATACGGTTTTGGGCATTCGGAGGCACTGATTGCCGAAGTCCTGGCTGAGCGCGGCGACAAGGGCAAGGTTGTGGTTGCCACAAAAGCGGGCAATGATTTTTATAATGCCGATGGAAGCGATGACAAGGGCTACGGAGCAATCCGCCAGACCTATACAAAGGATTATATTATTTTTGCGGCGGAACAGAGTCTGAAACGCTTGCAGGTTGATGCCCTGGATATCCTTCAGTTACACTCGGGCGATATTGAAAAGCTCGACCGGGACGATCCATGGGAAGCGCTGGAAAAGCTGAAGAAAGACGGAAAAATTCGCTATGCCGGCTGGAGTGTGCAGTCCTTTCAGGAGACAGCGCATGCCTTTTTGCTGGATCGCTATCATCATGTAATTGACACCATTCAGGTGCGTTATAATCTTCTGGAGCGGGCCGCAGAGAAGGTGCTCTTTCCCAAGGCGATGCAATATAATCTTGGGGTGATTGTCAGAATTCCCCTCCTTTTTGGATTGCTGACAGGCAAATTTAATCGCCAATCACGCTTCAATGAAGATGACCATCGCAGCATGAATCTATCGCCGGAAAAGCTGGACTCATATCTGAAACAGCTTGAAAAACACACTCCTTTGTATGAAAAATACCCGGGGCAGAGCCGGGCACAAATCGCCTTGCGGTTTTGCCTGTCGCATCCAGCCTGTCATGTGGCAATTCCGGGCGCAAAGACAGCCCGGCAGGTTAATGATAATTGCACTGCGGCGGATTTGGGCTCGCTGCCCGCGGAGGATATACCGGATTTAGAAAAATAGACCTATGTTTAGCCGCAGCATCTATTTTTTCCTGTATCGCAATCGTCGTATCATTATAACCTGGACGATTATCATTCTGGCGATTGTGCTGGGTATTGTATTTCATATTGATAAAGAGATCATTGCCGTTGCAGTGGTTATTTTCGGAATAATTGCCAATGCCTTTGCCGGACTTGCCGGGGTTATTGCCATGGTTCCCTTTGTCGGTCCGCTACTGGTCAAGGTTTTCTCGCTACCGATTTTCTGGCTTTTTAATGCTTTGGGATATTTAGTATCGGTTATTGCCATAAAAAAGGGCTACGGGCGCGATGTGGTCAGTTACCGGATGGTAACGGTCATTTTTTTAATCGGTTTTGCCGTGGGCTTTATTGCGGCAAAATTAATTTGATGTCTTTTATTACTTTAGCAGAGATTATTTTATCACCTTTCTCGATTATCCCGACGACGGGCAAACCCTCTATAACGAAGCCGAAGAGGGTATAATTGGTGTCGAGATGGTATTGAGGAGCGGAGGTGATAAAAAATTGCGAGCCCTCCGTATCGGGACCGGCGTTTGCCATTCCCACGGCACCGGTTTCGAAGCTGAGAGGGGAACGTTCGGTGCGCAGGTAGTATTCGGGACCGCCCCAGCCATCGCCACGTGGATCGCCGCTTTGAATGACGAAATTCGGGACAACCCGGTGAAAAGCCATTCCGTTATAGAATCCCGATTCGACTTGACTGAGGAAAGCATCCAGAGTAAAAGGGGCATAATATCCGTTGCACCGGATTACAATTTCTCCCCGGTTCGTTGTAAGCTTGACCAGCGGATTTAAACCGTATCTTTGCAGTTTTGAAAGGCTGTAATACAGGTGGGGGTCGTGGTAGCGATTGGATTTGAGGGCGGAAAGTCCATAAGATTCCCGCAATACCCGGCTCGCCTCCTGCCGGAGAGCCCGGTTTTTACAATGTAGTAATGGAAAAAGGTATTCGTTTGCATCCGGCGGGTGAATGGATTCAATCGCCCGGATCACCATCAGCAGAGATTCGGTATAGCGATAACGGTTACGTTTTTCCAGACAGTTGTACAGGTGTGGTAAAAATATACTGTCGGGACTGGTGGATGAGATGTACTGTGCCGCCAGGTAAATTTTTACGGGGTCTGCACTGGTCAGACCGCTGATAATCAATTGATCGCCCGTACTGTTTAAAAGCAACTGATTTTTTAGCAATGGATCAAGCTGTCCGACCAGAAAACCATAGGCGGCGGATGAGACAGATTTTTGGCGGTGGTTAATCAGGGGGAAGACGGTTTGGTAAATTTTCTGAGATGGTGGACGGGAACGAAAACCGGCGACCATGTCTGGCAGGAAAAGGGACTCCACGACGAGGGAGTCCTGGATTTTCCGGAGCAAAGAATCCTCCCGGGAATAGATAAAGGTGATTGCAGATCCGCGCACCGACATAAAGGGAGAATTTAGATTATGGAGGATTTTGGAAAGGACGGCACTATTCAGTAACAGGTCCGGTGGTGGATTCTGCTGGGCTGCGGCAAGCACATGTGCGGAGGAGTCATCAAGCAGTTCAACCCACGGGCTGGTGCTGTTTTTTAAAAAAGGTAGCGCCAGAGCCGCCTCGTAACGGACGCGCCAGTCAGGGTCTCTCAGAAAACGGCGATAAAGGTCGCTTTTCCCACGAAAAGATATATTGCGGAGTAAATAAGCCGTTGTAGTGCGCACCACCGGGTCCGGACTATCGTCTGCCGACAACAATAGACCCGTATAGGGCGCAATCTCTTTTCCATGCCGGATTCTTCGCAGGGCAATTGCCGCCGTTTGTCGGGCAGACTGGTCCGGTGATGACAGGAGCTGACAAAGGGTTAACAACAGAGAATCGTCTTGAATACCACGCCGAAGAAAGGAGACTGCGGCTTTACAGAAATCGCTCTCTGACAATCCGTTGCCTAGCCGACTCCGGATAGTCTGAATATGGTTGCGATCACCAATTCGTCCCAGTGAAAGAGCCGCCTGGCGAATAATTTCGCGGTCTTGCGACAACTCCAACAGGCGAATTAACAGCCCCTGCGATTGCCGACAGGGCAATAAGCCGAGAGCAAAAGTCGCCGCATTCTGTACCGACGGAGAATCGTCCGTCAGGAAGGACTCCAGGTCGGAGACAAGCGTTGTATCCTGGGAATTGCCGATTACCAGACAGAGCCGTAAGCGGTCCCGAGGACCGGGTAGATCGTCAATCTTCCTTAGAAAACCGGGTATTTGCCGGCGATTCTGAGTCCGTAGGATTCGTCCTTCAATTTCGTTGAAAGGTGTTTCAGAACAGCTGTAAAAAAGGCATGTTACAAACAGAACGATCAATATCATGGAGACGAATCGGGTAAAAATTTTATTCTCCCCAGAAGGATGAAACATAGACGCCGGCGCCAAGTCCGCAGAGTGGAACAATTCCGGTATAATCGGCTTGATCAGTGGTATAATATTCCGGAATCAGACCGTAATTATAAAAAGACTGGGAACTTACCCAATTTTTCAGCGCTCTGGCTTTGCTGAAATTGGTCATAAAATGGTTTAGGTTAGCGATAAATAAGTCGGCAGGCACCCACTCGTTGTCGGCGAACCGTTTGCCCGGTGGAAAACGCAGGAACCCGTGGTTGATCTTTAGTTGTTTTTCCATGGCAACCAGGGTTTCTTTGCTGCAGACATCCTGAGGTGTAAATACCCATAGTAATCCCAGCACGTTGACCGCATCGAAAGTTTTGTCATCGCATTCCAGACAAAAAATTACTTGATTGTCACCATCTATAAAGGTCTCTTCGATAGATTTTCGTAGCGCATTGGCAATCAGCTCATACTGATTGGCGCGGAACTCATCGTTCACCATGCGAGCCAGCCAGACGGCATTAACCAAGCCCCGATAGGCAGTGGCAGAGGTGAAAAAATAGTGCTTCGGCGCCCCGCGGTTATAGAAGCCGTTGTCGGCTTTTAATAGACCGCCGGGTTCAATATTGTTAATAATGACGTCGGCGATTTCGGAGGATATTTTCGGCCAGTAGTAATCCAGAAAATGATAATCGCCGGAGGTCTCGATATATTTTCTCAGGTTCCATAACAACATGCCGAAATTACCGAGATAGAAGATTGGACCAAACTCTCCTGTGTCGGTTGCTTCAGTTCCGTTGCCGTGATAATAATTAAGGGAGACGGCATAATTTTGACCCAGACCGCGGTTTTCACCAGACCAATAATAATGTTTTAGCGAGCTGCAAGAACCGTTCATAATAAATTGCAAAGCCGCCAGCGCCTCTTCGTAATGACCGGATTTCAGGAAGGCATCAATGGCGAACCCCATTCCGGCGACGGAGGCAACTGCCATTTTATCCGGCGGGAAAGTGTGGACTATCTGTCCCCGGGCGGGAAAACGCTCCCGCGACTGTGCCATTTTTAAAAGCGCCAGCGATTGTAAATAGACCGACTTCTCAATGTCCGATATATCCTCTGGAATGACTGTAATTTGCTGCCAGTTTTTCCACCAGTTGATTTCTTTGACCAGGGCGGAAAAACCGGGGTTTTCATTTTTATACTTTCTAATAATGCCGTAGGCTTTCGGGTTGAGATTACGGTCGTAATTGCAGACAACGAACAGCCAGAGCTTATTACCTTCGCGGAAGGACCATTTGCCGATATTGACCCCTGGAGCAACATCGTTGAATTCAAAGTTGAAAGCATATTCGTCAACCGACTCGGCGCTCAGCACCGCAAAGAAAGCCCATAAGGCACCCTTTGATGAGAAGGGTGAAAAGGCGTACTGATCGAGAGTACATTCGCTGTTACGGAGCTGATGGCGAACGATTCCGGTGCCCTCAATATATCCGGCTGAAAGGGTCTCCATCTCCGACAGGTCAATCTCCCGGCGATTTTTAAAAAGGGTAGTGCGTGCCGACGATACCACGACGGGGGTCTTTTCCCGGTGATCATACTGGGAAAACAGATGCGGTGTAAAATTTACAAAGCAGCGCTCAGCGACATTGTATGTGGCAACAGAAATACCGTTGCTGAAGGGTAGAATGTACCATGACCGGTGGGCTTTGAGTCTATTCGAATCATTTTTTCCGGGTGTCTTATAATCTGTAAGCAGGACTGGCGCAGATAGAAGCCCTCCGTTTCCGCCGACGTTGTCAATTTTTATGGCTAGCAGATTCGCCTGTGTTAAACCTGGACGCGGTATTTTGAGATATAATCGCTCCTTCGGAGCGCTGGCGGCAATCAAGCCACCGTTGATAAAAACGGTTAAAGAATCACGGATGTTATCCAGCTGGAGATAAATGGTATCGCCAATCCAGCTGCTGTCGCCGAAATGAAAGGTTTTCCGATACCAGGCGACACCGTCATAATTTGCAAAACCCTGCTCTTCCCATGAGCCGGGAACATTAATTGTGTACCATGCCGAATCGTTATATTCGCTATCCGCCCAATTGGCGTCATTACCGATATTAAAGCGCCATTCGCCGTCCAGGGGAATATCGGCAATGCCGGTCACTGAAAGTAGAATTATACAGAAGATTATTTGGTGAAATTTCATTAAGATAAACTTACACTAATTTCTGAAAAACATCAAAAGGAGAATTTACGATGTTAGGGCATGACCTTCAATCATCAGAAAATGCCTTTTCTGCAAAATACCGGCACTATATCCAACCAGATTGCCGCTCCTGCCCAGCACCCGATGACAGGGAATGATAACCGGAACCGGATTCCGGTGGAGTGCCTGACCGACCGCCCGGACTGCCCCGGGGCGCGTAAGCCAGCGGGCAATGTCTCCGTAGCTGACGGTTACTCCATGCGGGATAAGCCGGGTCCAAAACAGAACCTGAGTCATGAATGTACTGGTCTGGGTGATTAGATGAACGGGAATGCGACCAAGCGGCGTCCCAAAGGCGAAGTAATTTTTTATTCGTGATGCCAACTCTGTGGGGAGGGGATTTTCACATGAAGCTGCCTCGATAAACACTGTGTGGCGCAGTATGTTGCGCAGCGCTGTCATTGAGAAGGCGGCGGCAACCACGGCTTTATCCGTACAGGCGACATGAAAGGTGGGATTTGAAGCAATTGTGTAAAGCCGGACATTTTCCGCTGTTTGACCTGAGACGAAAGTACCGGTTTCCAGGATAGCCTCACCGAGCCGCCTCCGACATTCCGGACAGTTTTTCCAGTGTTGGAAAAGGAGACGCTCACGTTCTGTAGACAGAGCGCCAGGTAAAATGGCGGCTATTTCGTTTTGATTCAGGTGTTTGCTGTTCCGATCTCCTGCATTCCGCATGCCTGAAAATACAACAGTAAAAGGTAAATTTGAACGGTTTTATTGACATATTTTTAATTATGTACTACTTTGGTAATTGCAAAGTGTCTCGGGTTTCGGTAGATTTATGTTGTGATACGGGAAAAGCAAAAATCAGACAATCTGTTGCTTGGGTATGATCGCAAAGTTTTGCAACTTGTTGAGGCAGGCGAGTATGAGACTGCCCGCTGGGTGGCGGAAGAATCCTATGAGTACTCCCGGAATACTTTCGGCGATCAGCATATCGAGACCGCCAAGACTTTGAACAATCTGGCTTGGGTTTACGATCTGCTTGGTCAGCATAAAACCGCAGAGAGATTGTATTCGCGATCTGTTGATATCAAAGCTGCCGTTTTCGGGGAGCATAGCCTTGAATTAATTACGACATTGGAAAATCTTACCACTCTCTATCTCTCCGGTGGCGAGTATGATAAGTCGGAAATCCTGTTGCACAAAATGATTGATATTGTGCGCCATAAGCCGGAGCCCCTCTGTTTTCGGGAGGCGGTATACCTGACCCAGCTGGCGGAAATTAAGGCGCAGCAGGTGAAAAATTTCGAAGCGGAGCAGCTGTATCAAAAATGTATTGCTTTTACCGAGCGGACAATGCCCACGGATCATCCCAATCTGGGACGCGCTTTCGCCAATATGGCGGATTTTTACAGGTCTTTGGGTAACTGTCAACGGGCGCTGTTTTACTACAAACGGTCTCTTGCCGTACTTAGAAGAAGCCTCCCGGCGAAACATCCGGACGTTCGGTCTGTAGGGGAGAAGATTGGTATACTCGCGTCCGAACTGAATAGCCGTCACGTTTCAAATAGCGGAAACGGGTAGTTGGAACAATTGAAATAGTATGTACATTCTTTATTTTTTAGCCGGCTTTGTTCTCTTATACTACGGTGCCGATTTCCTGGTCCGCGGCAGCTCCGCTATTGCAGTCTCCTTCGGGGTAAAGAAAATTGTCGTCGGATTGACGCTGGTTGCCCTGGGTACATCAATGCCGGAGTTTGTTGTCAGCCTGTTCGCTGCGATTGAGAATATTGACGGTGTCAGTGTCGGTAATATCGTGGGCAGCAACCTGGCGAATATTCTTCTGGTACTCGGTCTGGCGTCGGTCGTCCGACCGATAGCCGCCAAACGCCGGATATTTTTACTTGAATTGCCGGTTCTCCTGGTCATTACCATACTTTTCGTATTATTCTGCCAAAACGGATTGTTAAACGGCTTCGAAGGTGGTATAATGCTTCTGGTGTTCATTGTCTACATGGTCTACATTATTGCCAACCGGAAAGTCCGTGAAGGGGCAGACATTGAATTGATTCCCATGGAAAATGGTCATTTACTGAAAAACAGTGTTTTGTCGGTATTGGGAATCATTGGACTTGTGATCGGCGGACAGCTGACCGTCCGCGGTGCGACGGGTCTTGCCCGGACTTTCGGTATTTCCGAAGTGGTGATCGGATTGACTGTGGTCGCCATCGGGACATCGTTGCCGGAGTTGTTCACCAGTTTGGTTGCTATTATCAAGAAGGAAGATGAAATCTCCATTGGTAATATTATCGGGAGCAATCTGTTCAATACCGCTTTTGTGCTGGGCATTGTACCGATGATTCGACCTCTGATGATAGATGCCGGAATCATCCGGTTTGAAAATATTTTGATGCTGTTTGTCACGGTCGTATTGGCGGTCTTCCTGTTCATCGGTCGGCGTTTATCCCGACCTGAAGGTATAGTTTTATTATTGCTGTATCTCTTTTTCATTGCAAACATCCTGTTCAAATTTGTTTAAACGTCGTCATTCGGGATGGTTTGTCGGCAAACGGTACAATTGTTAATATGAGATTTCCTGAAAAGGTCAACATAGTTGGAAAACGGTAAAATGAAACGGGTTGTTGTTTTGGGGACAGGGTTGGTTGGGCAGGCGATTGCGCTGGATATGAGTCAGCGGGCAGGCGTTGTGGCGGTTGATCTGAATCGCCACCGGCTGGCGGCACTTGAGAACAGGCAGAACATCGTTACAAAGGTGCTGAACATAACCGACCAAGATCGTCTGCGCCGGGTGATTTGTGATGCAGACCTGGTCATTTCCGCTGTGCCCGGCTCCATGGGATTTGAAACATTAAAACGGATTATCAGTGCCGGGAAAAATGTAGTGGATATTGCCTTTTTCCCGGAAGATGCCTTTGGACTGGATCAATTTGCCCGTGAGAAGAAGGTGACTGCGGTTGTGGATTGCGGCGTTGCTCCTGGTATGAGCAACCTCCTGCTGGGTTATCACAACTGCCAGATGGAGATAAGCGATTTTACTTGTTATGTCGGTGGTTTGCCGGTGGAGCGGCGCTGGCCCTTTGAATATAAGGCGCCCTTCTCACCCGCCGATGTGATTGAGGAGTATTTGCGACCAGCGCGGTTTGTCAAGGACGGGCGGACCGTTGTTAAAGAGGCGCTTTCTGATCCGGAGCTGATCGAATTCGATGGAATCGGGACTCTGGAAGCATTCAACACAGACGGCTTACGCAGTCTGCTGCGGACGATGAAAATACCCAATATGCTGGAGAAAACGCTTCGATATCCCGGGCATATTGACAAAATCCGCCTTCTGAAGAAAATCGGCTTTTTTGATACCGGGAAGATTAACGTCGGTGATCAAAAAGTTGTGCCGCTGGAGTTGACGGCGCAGTTGCTTTTCCGGGAGTGGCAACTGAAACCGGGCGAGGCTGAGCAGACCATTATGCGTATTATCATCAGGGGTCGTTCGCAGGGCAAAGAGAAAACGGTGATATATAATTTGCTGGACCGCTATGACCCGGTGACAAAACAATCATCCATGGCACGCACTACCGGTTATACCTGCACGGCTGTCGCCAATTTAATGCTTGATGGTAAAATCGAGCGGACCGGTATCTGTCCGCCGGAGTATATCGGAGAAAATGCTGCCCATGTGGCATTTATTCTGAATTATTTAAAAAAGCGTAATATTCAATATGTTTGAAAGGAAGGTTATAAAGCTGTGAATCGGGAAAAAGCCTGGGAATTGTTAACACGCTACACCAAGTCGGAAAGTTTAATACACCATGCTCTGGCTGTCGAAGCGGGGATGCGCCACTATGCGAGACATTTTGGTAAAGATGAGGAGTACTGGGGAATCACTGGACTTTTGCACGACTTCGAATACGAAGCCTATCCGGATGAGCGGAATCACCCCTATCGCGGCAGCGAAATCCTGAAGAAGGAAGGATTCCCAGAAGAGATGCGGCGGGCGATCATGGGGCATGCCAGCTACACCGGAGTGCCCCGGGACACGCTTTTGGCAAAAACTCTTTTTGCAGTGGACGAGCTGGCTGGTTTTATTATGGCGGTCGCCCTGGTGCGACCGTCAAGAAGCATTCATGATGTGAAACCAAAGTCGGTGAAGAAGAAATTTAAAACCCACGCCTTTGCCGCCAAGGTGAATCGCGAAGAAATCGCGCAGGGAATCGCCGAGCTGGGTGTTGATGAAACCGAACATATTCAGCGGGTTATTGATGCGCTTAGGATGGTCGCTGCTGATATTGGACTAGAGGGCGAACCGCAGGGGTAGGATATTCAATTTGATAAACTCAAATTTTTTGACTAATATTAGGCAGGTAATACCCTGCTCTGAGTAACAGTGAGAATGTAGAGCGGGTGATCATAAATTTTTCTCTAGTAAGGAGAAGAACTGGTTTTCGAAAAGCAGGCTGAGAACTGCTACTCATTTGTTGAGCGTGAAATTCTGCCAGCGGTTGAAAAACCGGGACGGTATACCGGCGGCGAAATCAACGCCTATCGTAAAGAGTTTGTCCGGGAAAAGGCATCTGTTGCCTTGATTTATCCCGACCTGTACGATGTGGGAATGTCATATTACGGTTTTCAGATTCTCTATCATCTTCTGAACCGGGAAGATGACATTATTGCCGACCGGGCTTACGCCCCCTGGGTGGATTTTGAGGAAAAACTGCGAGAAAACAGTCTGTTCTTATATGGCTTGGAAACCAAAACGCCGCTGAAGAATTTTGATATGCTGGGATTTACCCTGCCTTATGAATTAACCTACACGAATATCCTAAACATCCTTGATTTGGCAGGTATCCCCGTTCAATCCGGCGCGCGATCGGATGATAACCCGATTGTCATTGCCGGGGGCAGCGGCGCCTATAATCCCGAACCGCTGGTTGCCTTTTTCGATCTTTTTGTAATTGGTGATGCCGAAGATATTATCGTTCCACTGGTCCGTTTTATCAACGGACAACGAAGCAAGCATATATCCAGAACAGAAATTCTAAAAAGGGCTGTTCAGAAATTTACCGGTCTGTATTTTCCCGGGGCTTATCGTCGAGAACCGATTGGTAATAATGGCTTTCTAGTTCCCGTTACGCAGGAAACGGGCGTCCCGCAAAAGGTGACAGCTCGACGGATTTCAAAGTTGGAGGCTGAAAAATTTCCCCTGCAACCGCTGATTCCGGTTGTAGAAATTGCTCAGGATCGGCTGGTAGCCGAGATCATGCGGGGGTGTACGCAAGGTTGTCGCTTTTGTCAGGCAGGTATGATCTATCGTCCGGTCCGGGAGCGAAATCCACAGGAGTTGAGACAGCAGATTGAAGAGTCGCTACAAAAGACCGGCTATGATAATGTCTCCCTGCTCTCATTGTCCTCATCTGATTACTGCGGGATCGGAGACCTCATTGCCGGTTTATCCGACGTGCTGGAAAGGGAGCGCATTGCCCTGTCACTGCCCTCTTTGCGCCTGGACAGTTTTTCAGAATCGTTGGCAATGATTGCTCAAATGACGCGCAAGTCGGGGCTGACCTTTGCCCCGGAAGCCGGATCGGAGTATTTGCGTCAGGTGATCAACAAAAATATTTCTGAAAATGATTTGATGCAATCGGTAGATCTGGCGATCAAGTATGGCTGGCGGCTGGTAAAGCTCTATTTCATGCTGGGATTGCCGCTGGAGAAGGATGCTGATCTTGATGAGATTATCCGGTTGACAAAAGCGGTTTACGCCCGCGGGAATCGGCGTCTGTCCATTAATATTACCCTGTCAACGTTTATTCCCAAACCGTTCACCCCCTTTCAGTGGGAGGGGCAGGATAGTTCCGCCGAGATACAACGAAAAATTGATCGGATCAAACAGGGGCTGTCGCCCTACAAGAAAATTAAGATCATGGCGCGGGATCCTCTCTATTCCCAGCTGGAGGGCGCCATTTCCCGGGGTGACAGCCGGATATCAAAAGTTATTTACAGTGCCTGGAAGGGCGGTGCGAAATTCGATTCCTGGCGCGAGTTGTTTAAACCGGCTGTTTGGGAGCAGGCTTTTGCCGAACATGGTTTGAAAATACAAGATTTAGCGGAATGCCGGTCGGTTACTGAACCGTTGCCGTGGGATGTCATTGACGCCCGGGTAACCAAAGAGTTTCTGGCAGATGAGCGAACCAAAGCTTATCGGGGAGCAATATCTCCGGACTGCCGGCGTGGGTGTATCGGTTGTGGCGTCTGTGATTTTGAGAACCTGTCCATGGACATTGTGACAAGTGAATCGTCCCGATCGGTGGCGAGTTTGCCCGTCGCGGAAAAGTTGCCGAGAGACCTGAGAACAGTACGTTTTCGGCTGAACTATTTTAAAGAAGGTCCAGCAAGATTTATCTCACACCTGGATACGATGCGGCTCTTCCGGCAGGTCTTTCGGCAAGTGGGACTGAAAATGTCCTTTACCGAAGGATACCACCGGCGTCCCAAGATGTCGAGCGGATTTCCGTTACCGCTGGGTTATGCCTCCCGAGACGAGTATCTGGATGTCACGGTTCAGGAAAAAGCCGGGCTTTCTATGGATCGCATCAACCGGGCGTTACCGGAAGGGTTTGGAATTAAATCGGTTTCCGAAATTTCCAAGGGACCCTCGATATTTTCCGGCACCACCGGTTTTGAGTATGAACTATCCTTTTCAGAAACACTGCCGCCGTCAATTGATCAGGTGATTCAGCAGCTGTTGGGACGAGCGGAAATAATGATTGAGAAAATTCGCCGGCGGGAAATCCGGCGAATCAACGTCCGACCCTTTATCAGTACCATTGTTAAAACCGATGCGCACCGGCTGCAAATAGCCACCCGGGTGATTAATGGACAGACGGTCAGACCGGAAGAATTATTAAAAGATTTGTCTATAAACGAAAGACCGGTTATCTGCCGGCTAAAAACCCATTTAGAAAATAAAGAACAGGTAATGATTTCATGAAAAAACAAATTTTAATCAGTGAAACCAGTAAGGAAACCCGGATTGCCATCTTGGAAGATGGGGAATTGGTGGAATTTTTTGTCGAAAAACCGGAACACTACCGGATGGTCGGCAACATTTATAAGGGGAAAGTTGAAAATGTGATTGACGCCATCCAGGCAGCCTTCGTTGATATCGGTTACCATTACAACGCCTTTCTGCCCTTTTCGGAAATGGATGATCCAGCCAGTGTCAGCGCCATGATCGAGAGTATTGTGCGCGATGGCGAGGATGAGACCACCACCCGAACCCGTCGAAAAAAGCCACACCCGAACAATAGTATCGGACTGAAAAAGGATCAGGAGATTCTGGTGCAGGTGATCAAGGAGCCCTTTGCTCAAAAGGGACCGCGGGTGACAACAGATTTATCAATTCCGGGGCGGTTTCTGGTTTTGGTTCCCAATCAGGAATATGTGGGCATTTCCAAAAAAATTTCCCGCCGGGATGAGAAAAAACGACTGCGGCAGGTTGTTTACGATTTAAAACCGAAAAATTTCGGGCTGATAATCCGCACCGTTGCAGAAGGTCAGGACGAGAAGGTTATTAAAAACGACTTGAATGATTTACTCCAGAAATGGAATCAGCTGGAAGCCCGGGTCAAAAATGAACCGGCGCCGGTCTGCGCCTATCGGGATATGGAAATTACTTCTATGGTGATTCGCGATTTACTGACACCGGATATTGATCAGATCATCGTAGATTCCAAGTCGCTGTATAAAAAGCTTTACGCCTATATAAAAAGTGTCTCCCCCCAGTTTGTCAAAAAAATCAGTTATCACAGCTCGCGTAATCCGCTGTTTTACGAGTATAAGGTGGAAAAGGAGTTCGAAAAATCGCTGAATAAGAAGGTCTGGTTAAAAAGCGGCGGTTTTATTGTCATCGAACATACCGAAGCCATGACTACGATTGACGTTAACAGTGGTAAGTTTATCGGGAAAAAGGACCACGAAAGAAATTCTTTGAAAATCAATCTGGAAGCGAGCAAGGAGATTGCGCGTCAGCTGCGGCTGCGGGATATTGGGGGATTGATTGTTATTGATTATATTGATATGGAGGATGACGAAAACCGGCAGAAAGTGTATCATGAACTCAAAAGGGCACTTTATCAGGATCGCGCGAAGGTGGCACTGTCACCGATTTCCAACTTTGGGCTGCTGGAAATGACCCGCCAGCGGACCCGCGTCAACCTGCTTTACAGTGTCAGTGAAGAATGTCCGCTCTGTCATGGCTCGGGCAGAATCTCTTCGAAAGAGTCGGTGGTGACAAAAATTGAGGGGTGGTTCCGGAGATTTAAAGTCAGTTCAAAATCCAAGCGCCTCGCTATTCATCTGCATCCGGTTATGTATGAATATATTCAAAATTCTACCAACAATGTGATGCGTAAAATTCAGTGGCACAATTTTTTAAGAATCAAGATTGTTGAGGATGCAAGTGTGCCGGTGGATGATTTTAGGGTCTATCTAGCCAAGACCGGCGAAGATATCACCGATCAATATTAAACTTGACAAATCTTCATGGATTATCTAAATTTGCTGACCTTATTGAGATTCAAATTTTGAGAGATGTATGAAGAGTGAAATGTATGCTATTGGTGAAGTCGCCGGTGATCAGGTAGTACTCGAATCGGGGAAAAGGGTTGCCGTACCCAAGCTGGACCTCGAAGAGGGGCAGGAATATATTGTTGATTCGATCCTCTATTATCGCAATGGTGATGATGTTAAAATCGGCAATCCGACGGTTAAAGGTGTCCAGGTCTCGACGGTTGTAGTGGCTCAGAAGCGTTTACCCAAAGTGATCGTATTTAAGAAAAAACGTCGCAAGGGCTATAAGGTGAAAAAAGGTCACCGCCAACCCTATACATTCCTGGAGGTCAAAGGCGTAAAAGCGGAGAAGAAGACCGCGGCTAAACCGAAAGCTGACACCAAGAAAGCTGCTGCCCCAGCAAAAAAGAAGACCAAAAATACGGCAGAAAAAGAATAGGAGTACACAGTGGCACATAAAAAGGGCGTAGGTAGTTCGAAAAATGGTCGTGACAGCCAATCTAAACGGCTGGGCGTCAAGCGATATGGCGGCGAATATGTCAGCGCCGGTTCGATTATAGTTCGTCAACGGGGAACCCGAATCCATCCCGGCAATAATGTTGGACGAGGCAATGACGACACCCTGTTTGCGAAAGCGGACGGCGTGGTTTCCTTTGAGCGCAAAGGGCGCGACAAGAAAATCGTCAATGTCTTAAATTAATTCAAAGTCCCGCAATTCAACCAACAGGGTCAACCCACTTTGTTCTGAAAATTGCGGGATTATTGTATTCAATCGGAAAAATATACTTACCAGATTACAGAGAATTAAACCAAATCAGAAGACGGTTTAATTCCTGATTGTTCCTCAGATAATATTGAGCTCCGGTTTTGCGACCAATATTTTCGCGCAACAGCACTGAGTAGCCATGAAGATTAACCTCACGAAATGCAGCTTCGTCGCTGAAATCGGCGCCGAAGTAAAACATGATTGGACCGAAACCTTCGGAGTGCGGTAACAGGCTGACTATTTTGCTTATGAAGAGTCGCTTATCCCACTGTTTGGCGGGATAAATCCGGATCATTTCCGGCAATCGCTCTGCCTGCAGATGGGTATCACTGAGTTCCCGGCGGATAATGGACATCAGGGCTTCTTGCCGGTACTCATCCCCAGTCTGTATGGTGATGGTCAATTCTACTCCATTCAGACAAACATTGGTTTTCGCCCAGCCGGGTCCGATTTCCAGGGCTAGAATGTTTTGGAAGTGTTCCAGCTGATGATAAATCATTCCCAGCTGCGGAAATTTCCAAGAGAAGCAGGGACCATCAATCTCAAAACCATTACTGCCCGCGATTATGATAGTGTTCGGTAGTTCGGGTAACAGAATGGTTTGAGAATTGCGACTGATGATTCCGGTGTAAATGACTGGTGGTCGGCTAATACTCCTGAGTTGATCGAGAAAGCCTGGCAGACCGACTTGAATTTTTTTTATCTCATCAAGATTGAACAACAGACAGCTGGTGCGCTTCTGGGACAGCTGTCGCTTTAAACGGGGAATTTCTTTGATTAAGGGTAACACGGAAAAAATTTACGATAAAATCTTCAGCGGAGCATTATTCATAGAGATAATAATTTTTTGATCGGTTTGTAAATTGCTCCAGATTTTCTTGCCAATCGGAAATGAGTTGTTGGATGGGAATATGTTCATTTAGCGCCTGTTGCAGACGGTCGCTGCCGTAGAGGCGGTTGAGGGTGCTGCGGGGGCTGAAGTCGTCCGGATAGAGGTCCCGGGTTTTTTCCAGGATCATCAGCATCGCCCCCACAGAGCGGAGGCGGTTGCGGTCGGTGATGATAGTCCGCACACCGCTACATGGTTGGTTTTCGTATTTTGGACTGAGGGCGACATTGGGAATTGAAGCGGGAGTAAAACTGATAGGCTCAAACCGTAATCCCGGCAGCCTTAGATTGTTTAATTCTTTGGCGTAATATTCGGGATCTATCCAGGGTGCGCCGAATTTTAAAAAAGGGGCATCTGTTCCCCGACCTTCCGAGAGGCTGGTTCCTTCCAGCAGGCAGAAGCCGGGATAGACAATTGCCGTTTCAAGGGTTGGCATATTGGGCGATGGTGCAATCCAGGGCAGACCGGTCTGGTCATACCAGAGCGAGCGCCGCCACCCTTTCGCCTGGATAACGGTAAGATCGACATGGAAATTCCGCTTGCTGAAAATTTCGCCGTTGATCCAGCCAGCCAGTTCGCCGATAGTCAGACCATATCGAATCGGGATCGGATGGGGACCGACGAAGGACTGAAAATTCATGTCGAGAACAGGTCCCTCAGTAACATCTCCCCGGATAGGATTCGGGCGATCGAGTACCACGAATGGGATACCGTAATTCGCGGCGCTTTCCATCGCCAGTGAAAGGGTGGTGATGTAGGTATAAAAACGGGCTCCTACGTCCTGAATGTCGTAGATTAATACGTCCACGTCTTTCAACATATCGGATGTTGGCTGGCGGACGCTTCCGTAGAGGCTATAAATTATGGCGCCGGTTTTTGGTTCGGTCTTATTTTCGATAATGCTGCCATCTGCGTGCATGCCCCGGAAGCCGTGCTCCGGAGCGAAAACCGCCACCAGCTGACAGGTTCGATTTTCGGATATCAGATCAATAATATGCCGACCATCGCTGTCGCAAGCGGTATGATTGCAGATAACGCCGATCCGCTTACCGGAAAACTGCTTAAATTGATTTTCCCGTACTATGTCAAGTCCGGTTTTGACGGGATGTCTTTCAGAGGGCGACCGGCAGGCGGAAAGGAGGATTGACAGCAGTGCAAAAGTTGACAATAAGGGATAAATGATTTTCTTCATTGGATTTTCTTAAAAATGAAAAAAGAATAGCCCGACCGGAAATACCTGCCGGATCGGGCTGTGACTTTCACGCAGGCACAATGGCTGCGCTTGGGCAAACATCGACACAGCTGCCGCAATCGGTGCACATATCCGGATCAATTACATAGATATCATCGCCTTCGCTGATAGCGTCTTCCGGACATTCAGTTATACAGGCACCACACAAGACGCACTCTTCTGTAATTTTGTGAGCCATTGTTCTATTCTCCTTTTCGTTTAAATGACAAAAATCGCCCGAATTTATGAATAATCTGCAGGATAGACAATAGCGGAGCGACAATAGTTTTTAATATTTGACCCGAATTCTGTAGATTACGTCAAAATATTCGTAGCTGATTTTAACACAAAAGGAATTTTATGGTAGCAGAGATTCAGGAGACGTTGAGAGAGAGCAAGGCGATGCGCTGGATGGCGCTGCTAATCGTCTCCTTCACGATGATGTTCGGCTATTTTTTCACAGAGGTCATCTCGCCCCTGAAGCCGATGCTGGAGGCGCAGCTGGGGTGGGACAGCACGGCTTACGGAACGGTTACCAGCGCTTACGGCTGGTTTAATGTCTTCCTGCTGATGCTGATTTTCGGCGGACTTGTACTGGACAAGATGGGCATCCGCTTTACGGCTATCGGGTCGGCACTGGTAATGGTGGTCGGCGCCCTGCTGAAGTATTGCGGGATTGCGTATGCGACCAGTTTGGGTATCCGGTCATCCATGTGGATGGCGGCAGTGGGATTTGCCATTTTCGGCGTGGGGGTTGAAACCGCCGGTATCACGGTGTCGAAGGTAATTGTAAAATGGTTCAAAGGCAAAGAGATTGCGCTGGCAATGGGACTTCAGGTAGCACTGGCGCGTCTGGGGAGTTTTGGCGCCCTGGCTTTTTGTCCCTATATTGCCAAGGCTTTTAATGTCGCCGCACCGGTTCTGTTGGGAGTGGTGCTGCTGTGCATAGGTCTGATTACTTTTATCATTTATAATTTTATGGACCGGAAGCTGGATCACCAAATAGAGCTTGATCTGGAAGAAGAGCCGTTCAGGGTCCGGGATATCGGCAAGATTATTACCAACCGTGGCTTCTGGTATATTGCGTTGTTGTGTGTGCTGTTTTACTCGGCGGTGTTCCCCTTTTATAAGTACGGACCGGATTTGATGGTAAATAAATTTGGAATCAGCGAAGAGCATGCCGGCTTGATTCCCAGCTTAGTGCCCTTCGGAACGCTGTTTCTGACGCCGCTTTTCGGAGGTATCTATGATCACATCGGCAAGGGCGCCAGTATCATGATTCTTGGCTCTCTGATGCTGCTGGTCGTACATGTGATTCTGTGGGTTCCGGGGTTGACCAGCGTGGCACTGGCGGTGGTGATGGTCATCATTCTGGGAATCGCCTTTTCACTGGTGCCTTCGGCGATGTGGCCCTCAGTTCCCAAGATTATTCCCGAGCAGCGCCTGGGAACTGCCTACGCGGTAATTTTCTGGGTGCAGAACTGGGGTCTGATGGGCATTCCCTTTTTACTGGGCGTTGTGCTGGATAAAACCAATCCCGGCGTCGCGGCTGCCAAGTATGCCGGTGAGAATGTGAAGTACCAGTATGCCACCACTTGGTTGATCTTCATCGCCTGCAGTGTGCTGGCAATTATTCTGGCGTTTATGCTCAAGGCAGAAGATAAGAAAAAGAATTACGGTCTGGAGAGACCCAATATTGTAAAGTAGGTATTAGCGGGCAATCTTGAAAAATGTCCCCTGGAGTTTCAGGGGGCGTTTTTTATCGGGTCAGGAGACCGGATTCAGGAGCCGGCGGGCTTCCCGGCAGGGCGGGAATTCGGGGTCGGCGTTTTCCCAGACTTGGAATACAATGGCTAGATGCTCCCGGGTTTTGTCGGGATTTTCTTCCAGTTGGTAAATTTTCGCCATTTCCAAGTGGGTTTCGGCGTGCATTGGTAAAACGCTCAGGACATTTTCCAGCAATATTTGAGAATTGGTATGATTACCGATTTGTCGGTAGCAGCGGGCGATTTTTGTCAGAATCGTGACGTCAAGTGGTGAATACTGGTATGCCTGCTGATATTCAAGAATAGCATTCAAATAATCACCGCCGATTTCGAATAGCTTGCCCCGGGCGCTGTGAATTATATCGGATCGGGCAAGCTCACCAAATATTTTCAGTGTTTCCGCCACCCGATCGATGTTTTCCCGTATGGCGGCTGTATTTTCCTTTTCGCAGGCGATTTGTAATTCTCCCAGCGATATCCAGCGGGACCAGGGTTTTGGGATGGTCTTGCGATAGTGGTTCAGCTGTTCAAGAGCCTGATTTTCCTGGTTCAGCATAACGTAAAGTTCGAAGTGAGAATTGCTCATCCGGTTCATCATTGCATCCAGAGGTTTCAGGAATTTTGCCGATTCTTGATATTGCCGGATGCTGAAATCCAAAGCCTGACGAATTTCCCCCCGCTGATAGTGGTACTCGCCGTAAGCATTGAAGAGAGCGGCACGGTCCGCCGGAGTTTTTGCCAGTGCTGCGGCGTTTTGCAATTGATTATATGCAGCCGAAAAATTGCCTTGCCGCCGCTCTACGTTTGCCAGGTTGATTAAAATGGAAATTTCATTGGGTTCCAGCAGCTGGGCGTCTATATAAAAATCCCGGGCTTTGGCATATTTGCCCATAGCTAGAAACAGGTCGCCCAGGGATAGGAAGGAACGGTAATCTTTGGGAAAAGCCTGTTGGTACTGGTTGAAGTATTTCAGGGCATTCTCAAAATCGCCCTTGGATAGGTAGGCATTGCCGATATAGCGGTAGTAGTACCGGCGGGCGGGGTCCAGCAACAGGATTTGGTTGAATTCCGCAATGGCGGCGTCAATTTTGAACTGTTTGAAATATTCCTGCGCCCGGCGGAAGTGTCCCCGAATGTCATCGGGATAGAGCTGAACCCACATATCCAGCACCGCCATTCGTTTTTCGGGGTCTTCGGAGACTAGATAAAATTCCTCCTTAATGGCGAACTGGACCGCCTCCGGGAATTTGTAAATATAGCGCATGGTTGTATTGAGCGCTTCGATCGCCTGGTCATAGGAATTCAGATTGATGTACAACTGGTATAGCGCCCAATAAGCCAGGGCGAAAGTCGGGTCGGCGTGCACCGCTTTCTCAAAATGCTGCCGGGCGGTCTGAGGATCGTTTTCCAGGTTCAGCCGGTTGGAACCGAGAATATACTGGCGATAAGCCTCCGTTGACGCGGTCATGATTTCGGCGGCGGGCAGATCGGGTACGGTTTCAAAGTGCCAGGCGGGAATATTCAGGTCCCGCTTCAACCCGTCATTGATCTGATCAATGATTGTGAAAATATCGGTATCCTGAAAGGAATTTTCAGCGATCAGTTTACCCCGGGCAGTCTCGTAGAGAAAGGTTTGGACAAACAGGGTGTCATTCCGCTGGCGGTAGCTGCCGCCCAGAAAGTATTCGCGTTCCACTTCACGGGCGATTTTCTGCTCCAGCGCCATGGGTACGCCGATGACGTTACTAAAGCCGGCGCTAGAGATTTTCTGATAAATGACATTATCATAGCCGGAGTAGACGGAGAAAATCGGGTCCTGATTGAGATCGTAATGGCAACCGGTCATAAAGGCAAATTGGAGCCAATCCAGCTCGGGATTGCGATCTTCGTTTTCAAAAAAGAAAATAGCCAGACGTTTGGTCAAATTCTGTTTCGGGATTTCCCGACGGACAGTCTGTCCGGTTTCATCCACGACGTCAACAGCCGTGGTTGCCGAGCCCAACTCTTTGCCGCTCAATAGGAAAAAGAGCAACCCCCCTGTTATTAGCAGATTGATCGGTATTCCGATCTTTTCGGTTTTGGTCCACTGGTCGCGCCCCGGTCGTCCGTGAAAATAGGCGAGCATACCCACCGTCGGCAGCAGAGAGATCAGCGTGATAAAGCTCAGATCGGTCAGATGAGGCGAGATTTTGTAATGCTCCACAATCCAGCTGACAAATTCCAGAATCGTCCAGCAGACTCCCAGATAGATAAACAGTATCTGGGGAAAGCGCCGGTTCAGCAGATCCCGGAAAAACGAAGGTTTTTATGATTGTCGGTAGCGTTCATTTGATTGTGTTCTTTGGATAAGATATTCAGCCGGCTGTTTTCGTTGTCAGTGGCTCTCCTCATCCCAAACCATCAGATAATGGTCAATATCTGCCTCTTTGAACAGCTCGCCCCGAATCTGAAAACCGTGCCGGGCGTAGAAATCGCACAAATACGCCTGGGCGTGCATTTTAAATTTGTGGTACCTTTTTGTGCGGGCGACATTCAGCATGTAATCCACAATGGCATGACCGTAGCCCCGGTTGCGATACTCTTTACGAACGGCAATCCGTTCCAGTTTTGCCCAGTCTCCCAGAAACCGCAATCGCCCGGCAGCGATCGGCTCACCGTCCCTTTCACCCAGAATATGCAGAGCGCTGAGTTCGTGTTCGTCCATTTCGATCCGGTAGGGTACTTTTTGTTCGGCGATGAAAACGATACCACGGACGATAAATACCTTTATCAAATCGTCGAGACTATCCACGATTTTAAATATGTTGGCTGACTTAGCCGGGTCTTTTTCCTGGAGATTATTCATTTGGTTGAGAGTTGTTGGGTAATTTGGATTTCATCGCTTCAATCAGTGTTTCCGCTTCCTGCATCTGGCGACGGATTCTGCCCAGGATTTCTTCATCCCGGTTGGTAGTTGATTCAATGTTTGGCTTTTCGTCCATAAAACAGCGGCTCCCTGAGTCTGGTTGGTCAAAAATGTTATTGATGGGCTATGGTCGTTGATATCCACCATAATTAATGTAATTAATTTAAACATTAGAAAACAGACCGAAAACAGAAGAGCGGTGATAATGGAAAGCTTTTCATTTTTTATTCGCTTTTGTATATTGAATTTAGAATAGTTTTGGCATTTTGGGAGAATGTTTATGCAATGCGATGAGCTGGTAAAATATTTGGATGAATTATTGGAAACCGCCGGCTTTTCCGATTACGGTCCCAACGGCTTACAGGTTGAAGGGTGTCTCGCTGTCAAAAAAGTGGTCACCGCCGTGAGCGCCTCGGTCGAGCTGTTCGAAAAGGCGATTGGAATGCATGCCAATACCATTTTGGTTCATCATGGAATTATCTGGAATCATGAACGCCCGCTGTACCAGGGCGGCTATAAACAGCGGGTCAAGCTATTGCTGGAAAACAACCTGAATCTGATTGCCTATCACCTGCCGCTGGACGCCCACCTGCAATTTGGCAATGCCGCTCAGATTGCGGTGCGGCTGGGGTTGAGAAACCGGGAGCCGTTTGGGGAACACAAGGGTAATTTCCTGGGGGTTCAGGCGTATGCCGGGGGGATTACCCATGCGGAAATGGAGCAAAGGATCCGAAGTGAGATCAACCGGGACGCACTGTTTTTTCCCTACGGACCGGAGCGGATAGAGCGGATCGGGATTATTTCCGGCGGTGGTCAGAAGGAGACGAATCAGGCGGTTCTGGCGGGTCTGGATATGTATATTACCGGCGAAGCCTCGGAATTTGTCATGCATCTCGCCCAAGAGGAGCGGATTCATTTTGTGGCTGCCGGGCATTATGCCACCGAACGATTCGGCATTCAGGCGCTGGGGGATCATCTGGCGGAAACATTTCAACTTGACGTAACGTTTATTGATATCCCCAATCCGGTGTAGAAATTTTTAACTTTTCAAAATATACACTGAATTACAGGTGAGAAATAGATGCAAATCAGTCAGATACAGATAGAATCAAAAGCGGTAATGGCGAAACTTCTCTGGGTCGGAGTTTTCAGCATTGCCATGGGTTTTCTGGAAGCGATTGTGGTGGTGTATCTGCGGAAAATCTACTACCCCGGCGGCTTTCTGTTTCCCATGAGCCCCGTCTCTCCGCAAATGTACCTTGTGGAGCTGGTCCGCGAAGTGGCAACACTGGTCATGCTGGTTTCCATCGGGTTTCTAGCGGGCAAGAAGGGGCTTCAGCGACTGGCTTATTTTCTGATCAGTTTTGGTGTCTGGGATATTTTTTATTATGTGGCGCTGAAACTCTTTCTGGGCTGGCCCGATTCGTTGCTGACCTGGGACGTTTTGTTTTTAATACCATTGCCCTGGCTCGGTCCGGTAATTGCGCCGGTTCTGGTTTCGCTCTCCATGATCTGGATTGGGATCAATCTGATTCTCCTGGATGAATTGGACGGTCCGCTGGCGCTGAAAGCCGACAAGTGGTTGCTGCTGATTGCGGGCTGCGGCTTGATTTTTATCAGTTTTATCTGGAATTATACGGCGCTGATTATCCGGAGCGGATTTCTGCCGCAGTTTTTCATTCTGGCGGAAAACAGTGAATTTTTGCATATCGTTTACAATTATGTACCGGAGGATTTTAACTGGTTTCTCTTTTTCGCGGGCGAGCTGCTGGCTGTTTTCGGCATGCTCAAGGTACTGTTTCAATACCGGCGGCTGATTCAGGAAACCGCCCGGGAGCTAGGTGCGCAGTTCCGGATGGTGAAACACCGGGTTTTTCACAGCAATTAACATAAAATAATAGGAGTAGCAATGAGAATAATTGGAGTACTGTTCATGATTTTTTCTGGGATGGTTGTGCTGACAACACCACTTGGTGCGCAGAACATTGCCCTGCCGACTCCGCAATTTCAGAAGGACGTTACGCTATATCAGGCTTTGCAAAACCGCAAGTCCGAGCGTTCTTTTTCAGAGAAGGAGCTTTCCAGTCAGCAGCTGTCCAACCTGCTCTGGGCGGCGACCGGTATCAATCGTCCCGAAAGTGGCAAACGCACCGCGCCGACCGCCCACAATGCCCAGGAAATTGATGTCTATGTCGCTCTAAAATCGGGCTTGTATCTGTATGATGTCAGAGAACACCGCCTGGTTTTTCTGGATAAAGCCGACCTCCGCGGGCTGACCGGGACGCAGGATTTCGTCAAAACTGCGCCGGTTAATCTCATTTATGTGGCGGATTACAACCGCCTGAAAGGCAGCGAAGAATCCCAGAAATTTTATTCTGCCACGGATACCGGTTTTATCAGCCAGAATGTCTATCTCTATTGTGCGGCGGAGGGACTGGCGACTGTGGTGCGCGGCAGCGTTGACCGGGAAGCCCTGACGGCTGCCATGAAATTGCGCCCCTCACAGCATATTATCCTCGCGCAGACAGTCGGATATGGCAATTAGACCTCGACGGTATGCAGAAAAGGATCATAGATCTGAGCCATGCCCTGGCGACCGGTATGCCCACCTATCCGGGGGATTTGCCGGCACCGCAAATCCGCTCTGCGGTAAAAAATAATATTCGTACCTCTACCATCCGGCTTGGATCACATTACGGGACCCATATTGACGCTCCGGCTCATTTTTTTCCCGACGGGCAAACGCTGCTGGATTTTCCCGTTAACCGGTTTTTTGGGCGGGCAATCTGTCTCGATAAAACAGAACCGCTTGCCGATGAAATTAGGCTGACGAACAAAGAGTCTGCGCTGATTGACCGGCTCGAGCCGAATTGGATTTTGTTCCGGACCGGCTTTGACCGCTATTGGATCGACAAACACTATTTTACGGAGCACCCTGTTCTTTCCGACAAAGTGGTGATGGCGTTGCTAAAAACCGACGTATTTGGTATCGGTGTTGATTTCCCCAGCATTGATGCCGCAGACGCCGAGAAGGCTGGTTTCCCGGTTCACCGGCTCTGGCTGGGCGCCGGGCGACTGGCGGTTGAAAATTTATACAATCTGCAAAGTCTGCCGCAAAATGAGATGTTTGAGTTTTGCGCTCTGCCATTAAAAATGGATACCGAAGGAGCGCCGGTCAGAGCGCTGGCGTTTTTATAGCGCCCCCTTGCGGCTCAGGCTGACAATCTGCGTGCGGGCATGCAATAGGAAACGGCGATTTTCTTCCCAAAAATAATCGTCATACGTCCAGGGCAAACGCACAAAATCGCCGTGTTTATATAGCATGGTAACTTCGGCAAAAATCCCCGCACCGCAGTAGGTCCGGTGGGAGAAGTTTTTAGTGGAAAAGAGCACTAGCTTGGATGGTTCCAGGTAGCCGGGATCAATATTCACAATTCGACCGGAGGGTTTCGGCGAGCTGCCAAATTCCAGATCATTTGTCCAGACTTTAATTTCATGAAATCTTTCCAGATTAACGGGATTCTGAAAAATAAAAAACTGCTTTTGCAGGCGATTACCAAATTCTTTGATGTAGTAACCGGTAAAATCGGTAACACGATAAACAGGACCAGCCGACATGACACCGCCCAGCCGGCAGGACAGGGTTTTTAGAAGATTGTCCAGATCCGTTTTTCGGTTGAACATGATTGCCACGAAAGGCAGTGCCCGCGGTGCCGTTTTCAGTACTCCCATTTCTCAATCCATCATGTTGGTTCTGATTTTAGCATTCAAATCATTGGAAAGTTTGCGTAATTCAAGGAATTTTTCCACAGGAAAATCGCGGGAGGCACAAGGGTAGATTGTATTATTTGTGAGTAGTGGGTCCATATCATCCGAAACACAGCCGCGCTCCTTTGCGATCTGCCAGAAGGGTGTCTGCGGAATCGGACTGAAGGCAGCCAGCCGGGAGATTGTTCCCTGTTCGAAAACATAGCGGAGCGTGGTTTCAACGTCGGAATACCTCTGACCTGGTAGCCCCATAATAATATAGACCTCGATGTTCTTCCGCTGGAAACCGGCATTTTCGAGGAAGACCAGGGCGTTTTCGAAGTCCCGGGTGGACACCTTATTGCTTGAGGCTTTTTGCCATTTTGGAATGACGGATTCCATGCTCAGACGAATGGTCTCAAAGCCGGTTGCCCGCATCAGCTCCGCCAGCCCGGCATCTATTTCCCGGGCAAACAGTCCATTGGGAGTATGGAATTTTGCTGCAAGATTCTCTTTGATCAAGCCCCTTAAAATGGGTTTAATGTGCTGCTCTTTATGAGTGAAGAGGGCGTCGTCGTAGAAAGCGAATTCCCGGATGCTGCGCTGATGATATAAAAATAGAATCTCCGCCAGGACATCTGCCGGTTCTCGCTGAGAAAACTGGGGATTCAGCAAGGGTGTGGCACAGTAGTCACAGTGCATTGGACAGCCCCGGGAGGTCAGAATCGGGGCAACGTTGAGGTTGGGATATAAATCCCAGGGGAGCATGCCGGCGTCGTTGTGCTTTGGGACAGTGCTATAATCGCGGGAGATTCCAAAAATTCTGTCGCTCAGTTCCAGCACCGGTTTCTCACCGTAGCCGGTAATCAGATAATCGGGTTGAATGGTTTGATGTGCATGATCGGGAAAAAGACTGGCGTAGATGCCACCCAGGACGATTATCGTCTCCGGAAAGGTATCGCGTAAAATGGTTACTGTTTCTCGGACCCCAGGGTACCAGTAGGTCATGTGTGATGTCACCAAAATGAGTTTTGGCGGTGTGACGTTTTTCAATGCCATAGCGAACTGCTTACGGCTGGCGCCGTAGAGTCCGAAGCGGCGGGGTACATGAGCCACGACCGGCGGTTTGGGAATTAAGGTTTTCGGGTATTTTCCACGACTTTTTGCGGGTTTATCACCGCCCCATCGCAGCCGGTCGGTGAGATCAATTAATTCAAGATCATAGCCGTAATGATGCAGGAACTTCCCGATATACAGCAAGCCCAGTGGTTTTGCCCACAGGTCATAGGCGGTGAAGTCGGCGATCCAGGGGTTGATCAAGAGGATATTTTTCATAATCGCTTATTAAAAGTACAAACGGGAAAATGGATAAACAATAGTTTGGTGAGACAGAGAAGTATTTTTGAAGTTTTTTGATTTAATCGTAACTTCGCATGCCGTGATTCAATCTGAATAATTCGGGATTATTTCTATTGACGGATAAATGTGCAGAAAAAAAGAGGCGGATTCTGTTCGCAGTGTTAAACTGGGGACTTGGTCATGCAACGCGCTCTATACCGATTATCAGAGCATTGAAAAAAAACAATGAGGTAATACTGGCAGCAACCGGGCGATCTTTACAGCTGTTGCAGCGAGAATTTCCGGATTGTGCGGCGATTGACTTCCCCGATTATGGAGTCCGCTACTGCCGGAATCGAAATGTTCTATTTCTCTACCTGTTGTTACAGCTCCCACGGATTCTGTGGTGCCTGATCCTGGAAATTCGGCGGACGCAGTGCTTGATTGAAGCATATAAAATTGATCTGATTTTCTCCGACAACCGCTACGGTGTCTTTTCAAAGAGAATTCCGAGTTTTCTCATGACTCATCAGCTTCAGTTTCGGCTGCCACGCACGCTGTACTGTTTTGAGTGGATCAGTGTTTTGTTTAACAAACTAATATTTCGGCAGTTTCGGCATGTTTTTATTCCCGATTTCAAATGGTCTGATAATCTGACCGGGCAGTTGGGGCACCCCCTTGCCTTTCGAGGTGATCAAAGGCTGAGCTATATCGGGATTTTATCGGATATTCCGAAACAGCCTGCGACTGGGAAAGTAGATGGATTCATCATGATCTCTGGTATGGAACCGCAGCGGACGGTCTTGGAAAAGCTGATTTTAGATCAGGCAAAGGCGCTGCCGGGTCGCTGGGTCATTGTACTGGGTAAGCCGGATTCGAAAAGGGAGCAGCGCACCTGGGTGGGGCAACTAGACATCTACCCGCATCTGAACCGCTCGGCAATGGCGGATGTTATGAACAATGCCGAACTGATTGTAGCCCGGGCGGGATATTCGACGATCATGGAGATTATTGCGCTGAGAAAACCGGCGCTACTGATACCGACTCCTGGTCAGACGGAGCAGGAGTACCTGGCAGAACGGCTCACAGAAATGGGTTATTTCCATTGCGTCAGGCAAAAGGATTTGAATCTTTCGGAAGATATCAAAAGAGTACCTCGTTGTATGCTAAAAAGGCTGCCGGAACGTCCGATAAACGATCTTGATACATTATTAGCCATTATGGGACTGGGAACGATTTGATGGTTCTTTTTAATATGATTCTTGGAATTTCCGCGGGTGTCTACCTGCTGTTCATTTTATATTTTCTGAGGGGATTGCACAAAATTCGACCCAACAACGGGCTGTCTGATGATTACCCACCTCTGGCGGTGATCGTCGCAGCGAGGAATGAAGAACAGCATGTTCGCAGCACAGTTCAATCACTCTCTGCCCAGAATTATCCCAACGACCGCTATGAGATAATTGTTGTCAACGATCGTTCAGAGGATAAAACCGGTGCGATATTAGATGAATTAAAAGAAACGGTCTCCAATCTGAGAACCATTACCATAACCAGTTGCTCTCCGGATATTTCACCGAAAAAACATGCCCTGATTGAGGCGGTAAAAACAACAACATGTCCCTTTATCCTGACCACCGATGCCGATTGCGTTCAGCATCCTGACTGGTTGCGTAGTTATGCAGCCCTGATCGAGGACGATTTGGGAGTTGCGACAGGGATTACCCGTTTTCAGCAGCGAACCTATCACAATAGATTCGAGCGTCTCTGGCAGAACATGCAAGCCATCGAATATATGTCGCACCAGGTTGTTATGGCTGGTGCAATCGGACACAATCGGGGTTTTACCGCCAACGGCAATAATATGATGTTCAACCGGCAGCTTTACGTTGCCTATGAAAGTGATGCTTTGCGCAAGGGTATAGTATCCGGCGATGATTTCTTTATTATTCAGACGGCTGAAAAAAAGCACTATCGACTGAAATTTAATCTGAGTCCGGCGGGAGTCGTCCAAACACCGCCTCAGCGGACGCTGAGGGCTGTGATTAACCAGCGTGCCCGCTGGAGCTCGAAGATCGGCAGGGCAAAAGCGGGAGTGCTCTTCTTTTCTTTGAACACCTTTTTGTACTATCTGGGATTGACGATCTATCCCGGACTGCTGCTTTTTTTTCCTTCCTACGGACCACTGTTTTTGGGAATGTTCGGAGTAAAAGTGTTCAGTGATACGTTTTATATGGTTTACGGATATCATAAATTTGGACAAAAATTGAATTCGTTGTATTATATTCTCATGGAATTTTTGCATGCTCCGTTCATTGTAATTGTTGCCGTAATTGGATCGCTGTTTGGATTTACTTGGAAAGGAGCGCGCTATAAAGTTGAGGTAGGAAGTGGGTAGAAGAAAAGCCGTTACACTACAGAACCCTATTTATCTATGCGGATTGCTGCTGGCTTTTGTCAGTACGGTTTTGGCGAGCCAGATCCATGTGAATATCGATGATCCGGTCTACCTTTTTCTGGATCGCTTAACAACCGCTGGGCTACTGCCGGGAAATCTGAACGACACCCGTCCGTTTACCCGGGACAAAGTCGCCGGGTTGCTTTTGACGGTTCATGAAAAGCGCGCTGAGCTGAATCGGATTGACCGGGCGATTCTCGACGAATATTTAGCCGATTACAGGATGGAAATTTACCCGTCTCAAAAGCATTTTCAGATTCCCGAATCAGGAAACCACTTTTTCTTTTTCAGGTCTTTAAAAAATATGAAAACAGGTTTTCGGAATGTAGCGCAATGGAAAGATAATCGGGAAAAGCAGCATCTGCTTGTATATGAAAAGGAGGACGAAATCGTCTGGGTGGATTGGAGCGAAGCGCTCCGCATGGAGTCGAAAAATGGTTCATATCGCCCGTTGAATCGTGATGCGATTTACCTCTCCGCCCAGCTGGGAGAACACTTCTCTGCTTATTTCGATGGTATCCGATATGTTCAATATAACGTGAATAATTACACAGAGTTGACGGAGGACTATAAGGGTGGATTTTCCCAAAAGCCGAAAGAGGAGATGGTTGACTTGCAGGGATTTGATTATTCCAACGCCTATATCCAGGTGTCCGGTAAGTACGGTCTGTTCGGGATGGGCAGTGAGCCGTTGTATTGGGGTAACAGCCCGAATTCGCTGATTTTATCGGATAATGTGACCCCCTTCCCTTTTTTCAGCTGGCAGAAGAGCTTCAGACAGGCACAGTTCACCTTTTTTCACGGGTCGCTCTTGCCGAAGGAGTTTGAAAGGGGTTCGACCGGCGAGAAGATTTTCTGTAAAAAGTATCTGGTTGGTCATCGCTGGGAGATGCTGATAGGCAAGAGATTTAATTTCGGATTTTCCGAGCTTTATATATACGGCAACCGCGATATGGAACTGGCTTATCTTATTCCTCCAATCATGCTCTGGCCGACTCAGCACAATCTAATGGACCGGGATAACGCTACCATGGCGGTGGAGTTTGAGTATCTGCCGTGGACCCGATTTAAATTTTACGGGACAATTTTTTTGGATGAGTTTACAACAACCCAGATTTTCAATGATTATTGGGCGAATAAACAGGGTGTCCAGCTGGGAATTCACTATGCGCCATGGAAGGTGTCCACCGATTTTCGCTTAGAATTTACAGCTGTGCATCCCTGGACATATACCCACAAGTATTTTTATAATTCCTACACTCACAACGGTGTCGATCTGGGCTTTTATGACGGGCCCAATTCGCGGCTCTGGTTTTTCGAGAATCAGTGGTGGCCGGGTAAACGCCTCTATGCCGTTCTGCGTTACCGGCACCTGAAGCACGGGACGGAGCCGTTGCCAGAGGATCATCCCGACTATTTTCCCATCGGCAGCAATTCCAATCAGAATTACGACAACCGCAATGAAGCCTTGGATTACAAAACGACCTGGTTGATGGGAGAGATTGAGACAATTGATGAATATCAGATCTTGGTTACTTACCGTTTGAGAAAGGAATTTTTTCTGGACTGGGGCTTTAAAATAAGGGCTGTAGATGGCACCACCAACCGCTATTTTTCTTTTCAGATTCGCTTTGATTATTAATTATAATTAGCGGATTTCTGCAGATGAGTTTCCGGTCAATTGCCGGTTTCGGTGTGAAATTGTGTATCTCGGTGGGGATTCTGTATCTGATTTTCAGCCGGATTGAGCTTCCGAGAATCGGAGAGGTGCTCCTGACCACCGGCTGGTGGCGAATCGGGCTGATTGCGATCGCTGGTCTGGGTGTCTGGTGTGTGGAGTACCAACGTTTTGTTACGGCTCTTTTACCAATCATTGATCGCGATAAGGAGATGCCTCTCTGGCGGGTGTTTTTTAGTGGATATGCTTTTCGGTTTGTCATCCCGGGTGGACATGGTGAGCTTGGCAGGATGCTGTTTATCAGCGGAAGCTATTCCCGGCGTTTGCTGGCGTATATTATTGACAAGGGCAGCCTGGCGGTGGTGGTATTATTAACCGGGCTTATTGGCATCTGGACGATATATCGGCAATATCGTTCTTATTACTGGTTTTTAACAATAATGATTCCGATTTTGATTTTACTGATTGGTATTATTTACCGGAGGCTGCGGAGAAAAATTTCTGGTATCGGGAAATACCCTTATAGAACGGTGCTGCCGATTACTATTCCGCTCTCTCTGCTGCATATACTTTTAATGGCACTGCAATATTGGTTGGTTTTACGCTGTTTTGATGTCTCTTTTTGGGCTGCCTGCGGGACTGTAAGCGTAGTCATGATGGCTCTGATGTTACCGGTTTCTCTGGCTGGTCTTGGTGTACGGGAGTGGATATCTATGCAACTTCTGGCGCAGTTTGATATCACCCGCGAGGTGGCTTTGCTGGCGCCGTTGCTGGTATTTCTGGGAAATGTATTGGTGCCGGCGCTGATCGGGGTCGGGACGATGTTGTTATTTAAAATGAAACTGCGGCTTCGGACAAAGATACCGGATTATAGTAACAGCAACGATGCAATGGAAAAATAGACCAGAATACCGGTGATGTCGAGTGATGTCGTCACAATCGGGCT